>Ga0302279_10000355_pt1 | contig 66507 bp, 66 predicted proteins | sample III_Bog_N3_3_FD_194541 | JGI IMG/M metagenome (GOLD analysis project Ga0302279, IMG submission 194541) | Peat permafrost microbial communities from Stordalen Mire near Abisko, Sweden - III_Bog_N3_3 | ecosystem: Environmental > Terrestrial > Soil > Wetlands > Peat | place: Sweden: Abisko... | reverse complement strand
ACCGCGCGCGCCGCCGGCGACCAACGCGCGAGCCTGGCCTACGACGTGTTCGTATACCGGGCGGTTGGGGCCGCCGCGGCGATGGCGGCCGCAACGAGCGGGCTCGACGCGCTCGCATTTTTGGGCGGCATCGGCGAGAACTCCGCCGACGTCCGCGCCGACGTGACCGCGGGCCTCGGCTTTCTCGGCGCGCGCGTCGACCCGGAGCGCAACGACGCATCGAATGCCGACGCGCTCATCTCCCCGCCGGGCTCGCTGCCGGTGCTGCGCATCCACACGCGCGAAGACTGGATCATGGCGCTCGCCGCCGCCGGCTAGTGCCGGTTGCGCACCACGAGCACGGGAATGTCGCTGCGGCGCACGATACTCTCCGCGACACTGCCGAGAAAGAACCGCCGCAGACCGCGCCGGCCGTGGCTGCCGACGACGATCGCGGTCGCATGATTCTGCGCCGCCGCTTCGAGCACGGCGCTCGCGGGCTTCCCTTCGACGACGGCGATCGTCGCGCCGGCCGCCGGGATCGAAGCCCGCGCGAGCGCGCGCGTGACGATGCCCTCGCCGTCGGCGCGCATGTCGCTCAGCAGCGGCACCGGATCGAAGCCGTAGGAGACGGCGTTTTCGTAGAGGCTCGTGCTGTCGAGTGCGTATGCGGCCACCACATGCGTCCCGAACGTCCGCGTGAGTCCGGCGACGAACGTCACCGCCTCATCGGACGGCTCGGAATCGTCGATGCCGACGAGCACCGTTGCGAACGGATCCGCCACGACCGCCTCACCCGTGCGCACCGTCAGCACCGGCACGTCGCTCGAGCGCAACAACCCTTCCGTCGTGCTGCCCAGAAACGTCCGCGCGACGCCGCCGCGCGCGTGCGTGCCCATCACCACCAAGTCCGCATGGTGCTTCTGCATCATCGCGAGGATGCCGGGCACCGGCGCATCGTGGACGATTTCGGTCACGGGCGAGACACCGGCGGCGGCACAGCGCGCGGATGCGTCGGCCAGGACCGCGCGCCCCTGCTCGTCGAGCGCTTCAAACAGCGGCGTCGGATCGTAGGCCGTGACCGTCGTTGCCGACTGTGAAATTACCGGTGTCTCGTCGACGACGGTCACGACGACGAAGGTCGTGATGTGGTCCTTCAGCGCGAGCGCGTGCGCCAGCGACGCCTGCGAGGGCTCGGAGCCATCGTAGGGGACGAGCAGGGTAGCAAACGGTTGGTTCAAGGTAGCCATGCTTCGACGTTGCCCCGCTGATGTGAAGAGTGCGAGAACGCGCGCCAAGCGGCCCCGCCATGGGGCGTTCTTACGGCCTTCGCCGCAAGGTCCTATCGTGCGGGCATGAGCACGGCGTTTGGAAATGTCACCGTCCCGGTCGACGCATCGCCGACCGCACGACGCGCCATCGACTTCGCGATCGCGTTCGCCCGCCCGGGTACGGCGTTGCACTTTTGCAGCGTCGTCGACCCGACCGGCGTCCTCGTCGGCGGTTCGCTGGGTACGCCGGTCGATCCGACGCCGATCGTCGCGGCGCTCAAAGCGGACGCCCAACGCACCTGCGACGCGGCCGTCGCCGCCGCGCACGGCAGCGGGATCGGCGGCGACGCCGAGGTGATCTTCGGCAGCGTCGCCTCGTCGATTCGCGCCTACGCGCGCGCCAACCACAGCGACGTCCTGATCGTCGGGACCCATGCCCGGACCGGGGCCGCGCGCTTCGTGTTCGGCAGCATCGCGGAGTGCCTGATCGCGGAGAGCGCGGTTCCGGTGATCGTGACGCACGTCGACGACGTCGCGGCGTCCGCCGGTCCGATCACCGTCGCGGTTGACGCCACGCCGCCCGCAGCCGCGGCGCTATGCGCTGCCGTGGACCTCGCGCTGGCAACGCATCGGGGCCTCTCGATCGTGCACGTGGTGGACGGCGGGAGGACCGGATGGGCCACGGCTGAACCGATTTTGGATGATGCCGCGGAAACCGTGCGTTCGGCCGGACTGGATTTCGAACTCGTGACGCTCGAAGGACCGCCGGCGGAAACGATCGTCGCGACCGCGCAGCGCCGCGGCAGTTCGATGATCGTCACCGGCACGCGTGGCCACCAGAACGCCGCGCGGCTGTTTCTCGGCAGCGTCGCCGCAGCGGTCGTCGAGCGCGCGCGCGTTCCGGTCATGGTCGTTCGCGCGCGTTGAAGCCGCTGCGCGCGCTCGGTTTGGTGGCCCTGGGAGCGAGCCTCCTGTTGACCGCCATCGCCGCTGACCGGCCGCCCACGCCGGCAGCCGCAACCAAAGCGGAAATCGCGCGCGGTCGCTATCTCGTCGTCTACGGAACCTGCAACGACTGCCACACGCCCGGTTGGCGCGAAACCGACGGCAAGATTCCCGATTCGCGGTGGCTGACCGGGACCGCCGTGGGCTTCCGCGGCACCTGGGGCACGAGTTATCCGACCAACGTCCGCTTGGATTTCGCGGCGATGTCGGAGGAGCGCTGGCTGCTCGCCGTGCGCACGCGCGCCGGCCATCCGCCGATGGATTGGGAAGATCTGCGCGCGCTCAGCATCGCCGACCGGCGCGCGATCTACGCCTTCGTGCGCAGCCTCGGTCCGGCGGGCGTTCCCGCGCCCGACGCGTTGCCGCCATGGCGCGACCCGGCGCCGCCGTATATCGACATGCGCGCCGTAGCGCCGGCGCCCTCAGCCACGCCCTGACGCCCGCAGCGATCGAAGCAAGAACGCGCCGATCGCCGCCGCCATCGCCGCAAACAGTGCGACCGCTTCGAGCACGTTGAGCGATCCACTGCCGCCACCGCAGCGTTCGACCGCCGCCGTCAGCCACAGGACGATCTGCGCGAGCGGCGCCGGCCGCTCGCCGGCTGCGGCGCCGGCCAGGGCCAACACGTCATCCGGTGTCCACGAATTCCCGTCGACGATCCGGTTCACCACACCGTTGCCGTCAAGCACGATTAGGGCTTCGGTATGGACGAGCGTGCCGGGTTTGGTCCACTCGCTCGCGACACCCATGCGCGCGGCGAGCTCGTCGAGCGTGGCCGGCGCCCCGGTGGCGAGGGTCCAGCGGGCCGGGTCCTGGCCGAACGCGCGACCGTAGCGGCGCAAGACCGCCGGCGTGTCGAAGCGCGGATCGAGCGTCAGCTCGACGAGGCGAATCGGCGCCGCGCCGATGCGCCGCTGCAGTTGCTCGAATTTTGCCGAGACGAGCGGACACATGCGCGGATCGGCGCAACGCGTGTAGATGAAGCTGAGCACGACCGCGTCGCCGCGGAAGCGCTCGAACGAAAACGCCCGGCCCGATTGGTCGACGAGCGGCAGCGACGGTACGGCGTCGCCCTCGTGCAACAGCGGAACGAAGGCGCTCGTCGCGAGCAACGCGACGAGCGCGAACACGTTCACCAGGTTCGCATGCCGGGCGCCAGGTACGGATGGGCCTGGAGTTCCTGGGTCACGGGACCGGCGTACGCGAGGATGGCGAGCACGAGCGCGATGACGGCGAAGCGGCCGAGTTTATCGAGAATGGCCGGCGTCGGCATCGCATCGGCATCGACCGGCGCGAACTCGAACGACGGCGGGACCGCCGCCCGTTCGTTGCGCAGGTACGTGCCCGTCGCCACGATGATGAACAGCAGCACCGAGGTCGCGATCAGCGCACCGCCGAGCGCCGCCCACAGCATCTCGGGGTGCCACGTCGCCGCACCTTGCGCGCCGAAGTAGCTGACGTCCGACGTCCGGCGCGGCGAGCCGAGCAGACCCGCCCAGTGCATCGCGGTCGACATGATCATCATCCCGACGAACCACAGGTACACCTGGACGAGCGCGAGTTGCGGCGCGAAGAGTTTGCGGCCGGAGAGCTTCGGAATCAGCGCGTAGGTCGCGCCGATGAACGTGAGCGCCACCGGTCCGCCGACCGTCACGTGGAAGTGGCCGACGATCCACATCGTGTTGTGCACGAGGATATCCATCGAGTACGAGCTGTTCACGATGCCGCCGAAGCCGCCGAAGATGAACAGGATCATGCCCAACGCCGGACCCGCGAAGACCGGGTCCTTCCACGGCAAGAAGGCGATCGTGCCGAAGAATCCGCGCTTCCCGGCCCGGCGCGCCGCGATTTCGAAACTCGCGAAGACTGCAAAGGCCGTCATGATCGAGGGGAACACCACGCCGTAGGTCGCGACCGTGTGCATCCACTTCCAGCCCGACGATACGCCGGGGTCAAGGAATTGGTGGTGCAGCCCGACCGGGGTCGAGAGCAAGAGCAGGATGATGAATGTCGTGCGCGTGAGCGCGTCGCTGAAAATGTGCCCGCCGAAGCGCGCCGGCACGAGCGTGTACCAGATCGCATACGCCGCCATGATCCAGAAGTACACCAGCGGATGCCCGAAGTACCACAGCAGCATGCGGCTAAGCTCGACGTCGATTCCCGGCGTCCAGCCGAGCGACCAGGGGATCAGAAAGAGCATCTCGATTACGACGCCGATCGTCGCGATGATCCACATGATGAACGTCGTCGCGGCCAAGAACGCCGGCAGCGGAATCCGCTCGCCGGGATTGCGGCGCTTAAACCAGACGACGTTTTCGAGGACATCGAACGCCGTAAACCAGGTGCCGGCGACGAGGAACGTGGCACCGAAATAGAACAGCGGGCTCGCCTTCATCGGCGCGTAGAACGTGTACATCACGCTCGCATCGCCGCTGAGGATCGCGACGGTGGCCATCGCCGTGCCCAGCAGCATCACGCAATAGCCGATCCAGCCCACGGTTACCGAACGCGTGCGTTCGATCGACTGATAGGTCGACCACGTGAAGAAGCCGCAGATGAAAAACGTCGTAAACACGAGCGCCATCAGCACGCCGTGCGCGGTCAGCATGCGGTAGTAGTCGAACCAGTCCGGCATGACGATCAGGTTGGCGCGCGAGAAGCCCTGCAGCATCCCGAAGAGCCCGCCGAGCCCGAGCACGAGCGTCGCGGTGTAGATATGGGTGAGGGCGAGCAGGTCGCCGCTCGCGCGGGACACCAGCTCGTCGCGGTTGACGGTAACGGCCATTATTCCACCACGACCTTGGCCGCCATCGTCTGATGGCCGGCGCCGCAATACTCGTTGCAGATCAAGAGGAACGTGCCGGGCGTACGGAACGTGTGCGCGACGCTGCTAACCCAGCCGGGCGTGACCATCGTATTGACCCCTGTCTCGGGAATGCTGAAGCCGTGCTCGACGTCGGCGCTGGTCACATAGAACGTGACGTGAGCGCCGGCGGGCACGGTAATCGTGTCGGGCGAGAAACTGAAGATGCGGGCGACGTAGTACGCCTCGTACTCGCCGTCCGATACTTTTCGCAGGCCCGGCTTGTCGAAGGGCGGCGTCTGCGAAACTTTGGTCGGATCGATCGTCTGCACGCGGCTGGGCGGGACCACCCCGTCGACCACCGCCGCGGTCGTGATCACGGCTAAGAACACCGCCATCATGATGAAGGCGAACGTCAGCCAGAGACGTTCTCCCTTATGAATATGCATGTTTGTTTACCACCGGCTCCGCAGGACCGCGTACAGGATGAACCAGCCGATCAGGATGAAGGCCCCGAGGCTGAAGACAAACGTCAGCGTGGCCGGTAAGGGCTCGTCGCGTGAAGGTTCCATTCACGCAGCCTACCCCCAGCGCTTCCGAGCTACGTGAATATTCTGTGAACGATGCGCGCAAGCGCTTCACACGGAATTCGGGCGCACCAGCCATGGTAGCCCGTAACATGGACGCGAAATCCGCCGTTGTGCCCGAGGGAAAACCGCGCATTCTGATCGTTGACGACGAGCCGGCGCTGCTCGACGTTCTCGAAGCCTACTTAAAGGACGACGGATTCCTCGTGCTGCGCGCCGGCGACGGCCGCACGGCCGTCGATCTCGCCCTGGCCGAGCGCCCCGATCTGCTGTTGCTCGACCTGAACCTGCCCAAGCTCTCGGGCCTGGACGCCTTCCGCGAGATCCGCGCCCAGCTCGACGTGCCGGTGATCATGCTGACCGCCCGCGGCAGCGAGGTCGACCGCGTCGTCGGTCTCGAGCTCGGCGCCGACGATTACGTCAGCAAGCCGTATAGCCCGCGCGAAGTCGTCGCACGGGTCAAATCGGTGCTGCGCCGCCGCGCGCCCGCGCCGCTCTCGTCCGCGCCCGGCCGCCCGCAACACGACGTGCTGCGGCTCGGCGACATCACGATCGACCGCACCGCGCACGAGGTGGTGCGCGCCGGCCAAGCGGTCAAACTGACGCCGACCGAATACCGTCTCCTCGGCATCTTCGCGGAACACCCGGGCCAGGTGTTCACCCGCGATCACTTGATCGAATTGATCTCGAACGACGGCGGTGAGGTCTTCGACCGGACCTTAGACCGCCACGTCGCCAACCTGCGCGCCAAGATCGAACTCGACGTCCAGCGCCCGCAGTACATCGTCACCGTGTACGGCGTCGGCTACAAGATGGCGGACTTGACCTAACGCACCGTGTGCCCGGCCGCATTGAGGACCGCTTTCGCGTCGGCGAGGCGGTCTTCGCGCACGAGGATGTGGTCCGTATCGTAGGTCGAGATGCCGAATATCGAGATGCCGGCCGCGGCGAGCGGTGCGGAGAGCGACGCGACGATGCCGGTCAGCGCGAAATCGAGCGTGCCGTTGACCGCGAGCGCGCGGAAGCCGCGTTCCACTTCGGCATGTGTGGCGGGGACGGCATCGTCGCGGCAGACGATCGAAAGTTCGGTGCGCGTGCGGACGACGGCGAGGAAATCGCGCCCGGCAACCCATGCCGGCACGGGCGCATCGGCTTGGAGCCGCGCCAGCGCCAGCGTTTCTTCGAGCACGTGCAGTTCCACGGCGTCCTCCTCTTAGATTCCCGAACTCGCGATGCGCGCGAGTCCTTCACGAAATGCCGCGATCGGCGCGACCCAGCTTAAGCGCAGCCAGCCCTCGAGCGTCGCGCCGAAGGTGCGCCCCGGGATCGCGATCACGTCGAAATCGCCGGCCAAGCGCAGCGCCGCCGCGAGCGAATCGCCGCCGCCCCGCAGACGCACGCAGGCGTAAAATGCGCCGTCCGGTTCGACGAAGGTCAGCCCCGATTCGCGCAGCGCGTCGAGCACTGCCGCGCGCTGCGTGCGGTACCACGCCGCCTGTTCCTCGAGGGCACCCGGTTCGCGAAAGATACCGAGCGCGACGCGCTGGCCGAACGTGCTCGCCGCCGAGCTGACCCACGCGTGCACCTTCGTCAGTTCGTCGCACAGCGGCGCGGGTGCGATCGTCCAGCCGATGCGCATCCCGGTCAGCGCGTTCGACTTCGAGATGCCGTTGATCGCGATCGTGTACGGGTACACCGCGGCGAGCGAACCCGCATCCTCCACGTAGGTCAGTTCGCGATAGAGTTCGTCGTCGAGCAGCCAGACCGGCTCGCCGCCGCGCGCGAGCAACGCATCCGCGAGCGCGCGGGCGCCGGCCCGCGAGATCACGCGCCCGGTGGGATTTGAGGGCGAACCCAGCACAATCAACCGCGTCCGCGGCGTGAGCGCGGCGACGATGGCCTCGGCCGAATAACGAAAACCGTCCGCCTCGGTCATGCCGATACTGCGCACGGCGATGCCTTCGAGTTGCGCGATCTTCGCATATGCGGGGTAGGCCGGCTCGACGACGAGCACCTCGTCGCGCGCGGGGTCGAGCAGCGTCTTGAACGCGACGTACATCGCCTCTTGCGAGCCCGTCGTCAGGCAGACGTTCTTCGCTTCGTTCATGCCCGGATACGCGTAGCGCGCCGCGATCAGCGCGCGCAGATCGGCGTCGCCCGCATTCAGCGTGTACTTCATCCCGCGTTCGCCCGTCTCGCGCGCCGCCGCATCGATGAAGCGTTGCTGCGGCAGGAGCGTCGGTTCGCCCAAACCCAGATCGATCGACGTCGGCCGCCGCTTCGCCGCCATCGCGCGGATCAGCGACGGCTCGATCGCCGCCAGTTTCGGATTCAAGCTAGACGGAAACCTCGAAGTCGCGCAAGGCCGCGTTGAGCGAGGTCTTCTTGTCGGTCGACTCGGTGCGCGTGCCGATGACGAGCGCCACCGCAATGCCGAATTCGCCGGCCGGAAACGTCTTGGGCATCGTTCCGGGAACCAGGACCGACCGCGGTTCGACGTAGCCCTTCGTAATGCGCGGCTCGCTACCGCGCACGTCGACGATCGACGTCGACGCGGTGATCGTCACGCCGGCGCCGAGGACGGCCTCTTTCCCGATCCGCACGCCCTCGACGACGATGCAGCGCGAGCCGATGAAGGCGCCGTCTTCGACGATGACCGGCGTCGCCTGTGCGGGTTCGAGCACGCCGCCGATGCCGACGCCGCCCGAGAGGTGGACGTTCTTGCCGATCTGCGCGCACGATCCGACGGTCGCCCAGGTGTCGACCATCGTGCCCTCGTCGACGTACGCACCGATGTTCACGAAGCCCGGCATCAGGATGCAGCCGCGGCCGAGGAAGCTGCCGTAGCGCGCGATTCCGCCGGGCACGCAGCGCACGCCGAGCTTTTTGTAATTGCGCTTGGTCGGCAACTTGTCGAAATATGTCGGCGGCAGGGCGCGGTACTTGACCGCATCCTTCTGCGCGTCTTCAGCACCGACGACGAAGTTATCGGTCCGGGCGAACGAGAGCAGGATCGCCTGTTTGATCCAGGCATGTGTGATCCAATTCTCTCCGTCGAACTCGGCGACGCGCAGAGTGCCCTCATCCAGCGCCGCGATCACCTCGTCGATCGCGCGCCCCGATTTGCCCCGCACCGCTTTCGGGTCGGCGACCAGTTCGGCGATCCGGGCTTCAAGCTGTGAAACATTCATCTCGCGGCCCATTCGGTCTGCAAGAGACGGTTCCCACGGGGTCCCGGGCGAGAAGAACGACCGCCTCCCCGGCGAAGCGTTGCAGCCCCGGCTCACGCTTCGCACCTGGAGATGTATGGCCAACACGGCTGAAGACGAAAAACGCATCGACACCATCCGCTTCCTCGCGGTCGATGCGGTCCAAAAGGCAAATTCCGGCCACCCCGGGATGCCGCTGGGCGCAGCGGCCGCCGCCTACACGCTGTGGTCTCGCCACCTGCAATTCGACTCGGCCGACCCCCACTGGTACAACCGCGACCGGTTCGTGCTCAGCGCCGGCCACGCCTCAGCGCTGCTCTACGCGCTGCTCCACCTCTTCGGCTACGACCTGACGATCGACGATCTGAAGGCCTTCCGGCAGATGGGCAGCCGGACGCCGGGCCATCCGGAAGCGCACCACACCGCCGGGGTCGAGGTCACGACCGGCCCGCTCGGCCAGGGCTTCGCCAACGCCGTCGGCCTCGCGATCGCACAGGCCCACCTGGCCGCGGCCTACGGCAACGGCGGGGACGTCTTCGACCACTACACCTACGTCATGGCCGGCGACGGCGATATGATGGAGGGGGTCGCGAGCGAGGCCGCCTCGCTGGCCGGCCACCTCGGCCTGGGCAAACTGATTTGCCTCTACGACGACAACAAGATTTCGCTCGCCGCCCCGACCTCGGTGACGTTCACGGAAGACGTCGGGGCCCGCTTCGCCGCCTATGGCTGGCACGTCCATCACATCGATGAAGCCCACGCGAACGACGTAGCCACCATCGACGCGGCGATCGCCGCGGCCAAGAGCGCGGCGGACAAGCCGTCTATCATCCTGATCCACTCGGTGATCGGCTTCGGCTCGCCGCGCGCCGGGACGTTCGCCGCCCACGGCGAGCCGCTGGGCGTCGACAACGTCACCAAGACGAAGACCGCGCTCGGCTGGCCCGTCGAGCCGGCGTTTTTGGTGCCCGACGACGCAGCCGCCTACTTTGCCGAACGCGCTCAGGCCGGCGCGGCCGCTCACGCCCGCTGGAACGAAAAGTACGGCGACTGGAAGCGTGCCAATGCCGCCCTCGCGGCGAGCTTCGAGCGCGCACTCGCGGGGACGTTGCCCGCCGACATCCCCTGGCCCATGTTCACCGAAGAAAACGGCAACATCGCATCGCGCGATGCGGGCGGCATCGTGATGAATGCGATCGCGAAAGCGCTGCCGGAACTCGTCGGCGGCTCGGCCGATCTCGATCCGTCGACGAAGACCTACCTCAAGGGCTTCGGCGAGTTCCAGCCCGGCTCGTACGGCGGCCGCAACGTTCACTTCGGGGTGCGCGAGTTCGCGATGTCGGCCGCCACCAACGGGATGGCGCTCCACGGCGGCCTCCTGCCGTTCAACGCGACGTTCTTCAACTTTCTCGACTACAGCAAAGCCGCGCTGCGGTTGGCGGCGCTCACCCGGGTCCGGGTCATCTACGTGTTCACGCACGACTCGGTGTTCTTGGGTGAAGACGGCCCGACGCATCAGCCGATCGAGCAACTCGCGATGCTGCGCGCCACCCCCAACGTGGTGGATCTGCGGCCCGCCGACGCCCTCGAAACGCTGGAAGCCTGGAAGATCGCCGTGCAGCCCGATGCCGGCCCGACGGTCATCGTGCTCTCGCGCCAGAAGCTGCCGTTTCTGGGCGAGCGTGACGCCGCCGTCCATCGCGGCGCCTATATCCTCGACGAACCCGACGGTACGCCGGACCTGATCCTGATCGCCACGGGCGGCGAGGTCTCGCTCGCGCTCGACGCCGCCAAGCTGCTGGCGGCCAAGGGCACGAAGGCGCGCGTCGTCTCGATGCCGTCGTGGCATCTCTTCGACAAGCAAGATCTCGCGTATCGCGAGTCCGTCCTGCCCTCGGCCATCCGCGCCCGCGTCTCGATCGAAGCCGGGGCGACGATCGGCTGGCACAAATACGTCGGCGACGGGGGCATCGCTTTCGGTCTCGACCACTTCGGCACGTCGGCACCGGCCCCGGCCATCGCCGAAGCCTTCGGTTTCACTCCGGCCCACATCGCCGACGTCGCTTCCGGCCTGCTGGCCGGCGTCTAAGAGGATCGCATCATGGGGAACCAACTTCGCGAACTCGCCGCCGCCGGACAGAGCGTCTGGCTCGACAACATCAAGCGCTCGATGTTCGCCTCGGGCGAACTGCAGACGCTGCTCGACGCCGGCCTGCGCGGCATGACGTCGAACCCGACGATCTTTGAGAAGGCGATCGGGCACGGCAGCGACTACGACGCGCAAATCAACGAGCTCAAGGGCAGCGTCACCGATCCGGTCGCGTTGTTCGAGGCGCTCGCGATCCGCGACATTCGCAGCGCATGCGATGCCTTCAAGCCGGTCTTCGAATCGACCGGCGGGCTCGACGGTTACGTTTCACTGGAAGTCTCGCCGACGCTCGCGCACGACACCGCGGGCACCATCGCCGCCGCCGCGCGGCTCTGGAAGGCCGTCGACCGGCCCAACGTGATGATCAAGATCCCGGGCACGCCCGAGGGCTGCCCCGCCGTACGCGCGACGATCGCGGCCGGCATCAACGTCAACGTGACCTTGTTGTTCTCGGTCGACCGGTACGCGAACGCCGCCACCGCGTATATCGAAGGGCTCGAGGACCGCGTTAAGGCCGGCCTCCCGATCGCCGGCATCGCCTCGGTCGCCAGCGTCTTCGTCTCCCGCATCGATACCGCAATCGACAAGACGCTCGACGCGCGCATCGCCGCGGGCGAGGGCGATCTTGCGGCGCTGCGCGGCAAGGCCGGCATCGCCAATCTCAAGCTGACCTACCAGCGCTTCGAGCAGCTCTTCCACGGCGAACGTTTCAAGGCGCTCAAGGCCAAAGGCGCGGCCGTCCAGCGTCCGCTGTGGGCGAGCACGTCGACGAAGAATCCGGCCTACGACGATCTGATGTACGTCGTTACGGTCGTCGGCCCGGATACCGTCAACACGATGCCGCCCAACACCCTCGAGGCGTTGCTCGATCACGGCAACGTCAAGCCGGATACGATTCACGCCGACCTCCCGGGTGCCACGGCCTCGATCGAGGCGCTGGCCGCCAAGGGCGTGATCCTGCACGACGTCACCGAACAACTCGTCGCCGAGGGTGTGGCCTCGTTCGCCGCGTCGTTCAACGACATGCTCGCGGCGATCTCGGGAAAACAGCGCGAACTCGCCGGAACCCGTCCGTGAAAGCCGAGGCAACGTGACCCAAACGATCGCCCGTCCCGACGGCATGCCCGACGTCAACCCGCTGCGGGCGGGCGTCGCTACCAGCCGCATCACCGATCCGTGTAACGTCATCTTCTTCGGCGCGAGCGGCGACTTGGTGAAGCGCATGCTGATGCCGGCGATGTACAACCTGCGCTTGGGCGATATTCTGCCCGCCAACTACGGGATCATCGGCTTCTCGCGCTCCGAGTACGACACGGAGCAATTTCGCGATGAGATGCACAAGTCGATCGACGAGTTCTCGCGTTCGGGGCCCGCGAAGGAACCGCTTTGGAGCGACTTCGCCAAACGGCTCTCGTACGTCGCCGGTTCGTTCGACGACCCCGCGGCTTACACGCAATTGCGCAAGCTGATCGAGCAGAACGACGCCGAACTCGGCACCACCGCGAACCGGCTCTTCTACCTCTCGACGCCGCCCTCGGTCTTCGGCCTGATCATCGACCAGCTCGAAGCGGCCGGCCTCGGGCCGAACAACAATAAGTCCGGCTGGACGCGCGTCATCATCGAGAAGCCGTTCGGCACCGATCTCGACTCGGCGCGCGCGCTGCAGGCCGAAGTCAGCAAGGTATTCGACGAAAAAGCCGTCTACCGCATCGACCATTACCTCGGCAAAGAGCCGGTGCAGGACATCATGGCGCTGCGCTTCGCCAACGTGATCTTCGAACCGATCTGGAACCGGCGCTACGTCGACTCGGTACAGATCACCGCGGCCGAAACGGTCGGCGTGGAAGATCGCGGCGGCTACTACGACAACGCGGGCGCGCTGCGCGACATGATTCAGAACCACGTCATGAATCTGCTCGCGCTCGTCGCCATGGAGCCGCCGATCTCACCGACGGCCGATAACATCCGCGACGAGAAATTCAAGGTACTCTCCGCGCTGCGCCCGATGGACAAAAACCGGATCATGCAAGATTCGGCCCGCGGTCAATACGATGCCGGCAGTATCGGCGGCAAGCCCGTGCCGGGCTACCGCGAGGAATCCAGCGTCAACCCGCAGTCGAACACCGAGACCTACGCCGCCGTCAAGCTGTTCATCGACAACTGGCGCTGGGCCGACGTGCCGTTCTATCTGCGCAGCGGCAAGCGTTTGGCGCGCAAGAACTCCGAGATTGCGATCCGCTTCAAAGGCATCCCGCACCGCCTCTTCGGCGAGACCGGCGACTCGATCGACAGCAACGTGCTGGTGATGAAGATCCAGCCCGAAGAAGGCATCTCGCTGCGCTTTTCGGCCAAGGTCCCAGGCCCCAAGATGCACATCCGTTCGGTCTCGATGGACTTCAACTACGGCACCGGCTTCGGCGTCGTATCGGCGCCGGCATACGAACGCCTGATCGGCGATGCGATGCGCGGCGACGCAACGCTGTTCACGCGCTGGGATGCCGTGCAGCAAGCGTGGGAGCAGGTCATGCCGATCCTCGAACGCTGGCAGAACACCTACGATGAGAGTTTCCCCAACTATTCCGCCGGTTCGCAAGGGCCGTCGTCGTCGGATCGCCTGCTCGCGGCCGACGGAAAGGAATGGAGGAAGATATGACCCAGCACGCGCTTCCATCGGCGGACCTGGCGACGATCCGCGCCGAACTGGCCAAGACGAAGCCGCTGATGACCACGATGAATCTGATCGTGTGGATCGACAGCGAGCACAAGCGCGATTGGGTGATCGAGCGTGCCACCAAGGTCTCGGCCAAGCATCCGTCGCGGACCGTCATTCTGGATTCGACGCCGGGCCGCGTCGGCGCGTTCGTGCGCCCGATCGACGACGAAGACCCGACCCACCAGAGTTCGTTCATCGACATCGGCGTCGCCGACATCGCGCCGTGGGAAGCGTGCGAGTTGGCGACCTCCCTGTGCGTCCCGCATCTGCCGACCGTGCTGTGGTGGAGCGCCGACTCGCTGCACGAGGACACCGCCTTCCGCTGCTTCTTCGAGAACGCGACGACCGCCGTCGTCGACTCCTCGCTCGGCGTGACCGACGTGACGACGATTGCCGAACTCTCCGAATTCTACGAAGATCACCGCAACGTCGCGTTACGCGATCTCGCCTGGATGCGTCTGCACCCGTGGCAAGACATCATCGCGCATTTCTTCGACGACCCCGCACTCCGGGAAGAACTTTTTTCAATTCGTAAGCTGCGCATCGTGTCGGGTTCCGACGCCGAGGCACTGTATCTGAGCGGCTGGCTCGCGAGCCGCCTGGGCTGGCAAGCCGTCGCGCACAATCGATTCTCGGACCGAAACGGTAACCCGATCGACTTCGAACACGAGCGCAGCGGCCAGCCGCGCCGCGTCCACAGCGTCGCGCTCACGACCGGGACGTCCGTCTATCAAGGCGACGTCGATACCGCCGACCCGAGCGTCGTGCGCGTCTGGGTCGAGGGTGCGAACGCCCGCGACATGCGCATCTTCCCGCTGCAGGCGGTCGACAACGCGTCACTGATCGAACAAGCCGCGCTCGAAGGCGGGGGAACCGACGAAATCTTCGAAACGGCATTACGCATGGCCCGGACGCTGATCGAGGGTTGAACGTGAATTCGACCCTGGATATTCTCGCCGACGAATCGCACCTCGCCGACGCTGCGGCTGATTTTTTCGTCCAGATCGTTGCCTCGACGCTGCGCTACCGCCAGGTCGCCGACATCGCGCTGGCCGGCGGTTCGACGCCGCGCGCGATGAACGCGTTGCTCGCCGCGCTGCCGCGGCGCAACGAACTCCCGTGGCATCGCCTGCGCTTCTTCTTCGGCGACGAACGCACCGTGCCGCCGGACGATGCCGAATCGAATTATCGCATGACGCGCGAGACGCTCTTCGATCCTCTGGGCATCGTGCCCGAGCAGGTCTTTCGCATGCACGGCGAGGCCGAGCCGCATGCCGCCGCGATCGCCTATTCCGAGCTACTGGTCCGCGAACTCGGCGTCCGGCCGCGCTTCGACCTGGTGTTCCTGGGCATGGGGCCCGACGGCCACACGGCCTCGATCTTTCCGGGCACGACCGCGGCGATCGACGATACCAAACTCGTCGTCGCCAACCGGGTTGAAAAATTCTCGACCTGGCGCATCACCCTCACGCCGCACGTGATCAACGATGCGGCGCACGTCGTCATCACCGTCGGCGGTGCCGGCAAAGCCGACGTGCTGCACGAGGTGCTCGACGGGCCGCGCCGGCCCGATACCTACCCGGTGCAACTCGTGGCCCCGACGGACGGCGAGCTGCACTGGCTTATCGATGCGCCGGCGGCGGCGAAGCTTGCGCGTCAGGAGGCAACGGCAGGACGCTTGTCTGCGGGCTGACGGTCCCGAGCGTCTTGGCGCCCAGGCCCTCGACGTCGATGCCGTACCCGGCGAAGTTCGTGCCGGCGACCCGATTGAGCTCGACGACGGCCTTATTGAGCCCGGTCTGCGCTTGCAGTTCGCGGCCTTCCGTATTCGCCAGATCCAACTGGCGCTGAAGCACGAGGAACGTCGTCGACGTCCCAGCCGTGAACCGGCGCTGTTCGGCGAGCAGCACGCGCGCCGCGGCAACGCGCGCGGCGGACGCGGCGGCCAAGCGCGCTTGCGTTTCGTGCAGCGCAACGATCGCGTTCACGGCCTCCGCGCGTAAGCGCTGCAACAGCGCGAGCTCTTGCACCGCGACTTGTTTGGCCTGTTCGTTCGCGATCGCGTAATCGGCCTTCGCGGTGCGGTTGCCGAGCGGAAACTGCAAGGTCAGTGAAACCGAATAGGTCGGGAAGCGGAAGTTGACCAGGTTCTGGTACGACTGCCCGAGTTTGCCGTTCTGGTAGGCCGGCGTCGAACCGAAGTTCGGCACCAGCAGCGGAATTTGATTCGCCGGCAACGCGGTGCTGTTATAGTTCGCGAGCAGCGCGTTGAGATCGGTGATCTCGCCGCCGAGTGTCTGGAAGAACGGCGTTCCGCTCAAGTTATTGGGCACGCCCGAATAGCCATTGGCCGTGATCCCGAGGCCCAGATCGAGTTGCGGTAACATCTGGTTCTTCGCATACGAGCGGTTCGCATCGGCGACCAGGCGCTGGGCGCGCAATTGCGCGATCTCCGGACGGTTCGCCAGCGCCGTGAGAATCAGATCGTTGAGCTTCGGCTCGGGCGGCAGTTGTTGCACGGCTGACGTCGGCACGAGATTCGCCGTCCACAGCGGGTCGGCGGGATTCCCGAGCACCAGCGACTTGAGCTGCGTCTGCAGCGCCTGGACCGACTGGATCGCCGCGAAGACGTTGTCTTGGAAGACGTTGATCTGGGTGTACGACTCGACGACGTCGACCGGCGCGGCCGCGCCCTGGCCGGCGAGCCGGCCGTTCGACGCCGCCTGCGCCTGCGCGTTCCGCAACCCTTCTTCTTGGATCGCGACGTTGCGCCAAGCCGCGACCAGATCCCAGTAGGTGTTGGAGACGTTCGCGATCGTTTGCGACGCCGCGGCGAGCAGTTGCGCCGACTGGGCCTGCGCGCCCGCCGACGCGAGCAGCAGCTGCCGGCGCACCGGATTGCCGTCGCCCGCGCCGCGCAACAGCGGCTGCGCGAACGTGAGCGAGATTGCCGTCTGGTAATACGGATTGTAGCTATTGAGCGCGGCGGAGTTCTGCACGGCCTGCTGGCTCGCGCCGAGGCTGTAGCGGCCGCCCGCCGTCGTCAGTCCGCTGAACGCGGCGCTGATGCCGTCGCTGATCTCGGTAATCGGCCCGCCGCCCGGCCCGGCCGCGAACGGCGACGTCGCCGGCTGCACGGTATGCAGGTACTGCGGCTCCAACTGAAATTGCACGTCGTAGCCGCCCTTGGCGGCAACGATTTGATAGCCCGCGATGCGCTGGTTCGATTCGGCGACGGCGAGATCGGGGTTACGCTGGAGCGCCATCACGATCGCATCGCGCAGTTCGATACCGACGAACGGCGCTTGCGCGACGCCGACGAAGTCGGTGTTGGGCAGCGGGGCGCCGGCCGGCGCGGCATAGCCCGGCGCGACGTTGGGAACGGCCGGCAGCACCGCAGCCGGCGGCGGAGGCGGCAGGTCCGCTTGCGGCGCGGGTGAGGCCGGCGACGTTTGCGCGAACGCCGGCGCTCCAGGCGCCAACAACGCGCAAACGATCAGCATGCGCGCGGCATGAGAGCGAACAACCATGACGTACCTACTTCACCTTCACGGACGTCTCGACGGACATCCCGACGCGCAGCGGCTTATCCGCCGGCGGATCGACGATCGCGATACGCACCGGTAAGCGCTGCGTCACCTTGACGAAATTGCCGGTCGCGTTCTGGGCCGGAATCAAGCTGAACGTATTCTGCGATGCCGGTCCGATCGACGCGACGCGCCCGGTGAAGTTGGTGCCCTTGTAGGCATCGACCGTCACGTCGACCTCTTGGCCGACCTGCATGCTGGTTAACTGGGTCTCTTTGAAGTTCGCCGTGATGTAGAGCTTCGTCTCGGGCACGAGTTGCAGTAGCGCCTGACCGGGCGAAACGGTCGCGCCCACGCCGATATCTTTTTCACCGACGATCCCGTCGATCGGCGAGCGGATGATCGTGTAATTCAGTTGATCGCGGGCGGTTTGTGCCTGCGCACGCGCCGACGCGACTTGAGCCTCGGCCGCGGTCGCTTGCGCAGCGATCGCGGGAACGCGCGCCGGCGCGTCCGATTCGCCCAAACGGCCTTGGGCCGTTTCGATGGCGCCGGCATTCGCGGCGATCCCGGCCGCCGCGGCCACCGCTGAGGCCTGAGCCGATGTCAACCGGGCTTGGGCTTGGGTCACGGCGGTTTGCGCGGCCGTCACCTGTTCCTGAGCGGCTTGGTACTGCGCGAGCGCCTGCGCCTGAGCGGCGCGCTGCGCGTCGAGTTGTTGCTGCGAGGCGTCACCGGTCTGCGCGAGCGAACGGTAGCGGGCTAGGTCAGCATCGGCGCGAGCGAGCGCGGCGTTCGCGCTCGGCACTTGCGCCTGCGCGACGCGCAGTTGCGCTTCGGCACCGGCGACGCCCGCTCGGGCGGCGTCGACCATTTGCTGCTCGGCATCGTTATTCGCTTTCGCGCTGAGCAGCTGCGCTTGGGCGCTGCGCAGGCCGCCTTGGCCCTGAGCGTTCTGCGCGCTCTGCTGCTCGCCGGCGAGCGCGACATTCTGCTCGGCGGCACGCGCTTGCGCGAGTTGCACGTCGACGGCCGCCTGCGCTTGATCGAAGCGCGTGCGCTCGTCGCGGTCGTCGAGAACGATCAGGATATCGCCCTTATGCACGGCTTTGTTCGTGTCGGTCAGGATGCGGTCCACCCGTTCGGCGATCTTACTCGTCACGGTCACGGTATCGGCGTCGATGCGCGCGTCGTCGGTCGTTTCGTGGGTGGTGGCGTAGGCGAGAAAGCGGACACCCCAAATCAGGACCGCGATCAGCACGACGGCCCCCGCGACGATTGCGAACGCGGGCGGACGCTTGCGGGCCGGCTTGGCCGGGGCCGCGTCGGGCACCGGGGGCGGCGGCGGCGGCGCGGGACGGCCCTCCGAGGTGCGCGGGGGCTCCGTGCGGGTTTCCACTAGCGTTGTACTCCGTTCAAGAAAACGTCGACGATGGCGTCGATCAGGGTCACGTCGATGGGGCCGCTGCCCCAAAGCTTCCGGGCAACGACGAGTTGAAACATCGTTCCCATCAAAATGCGCGCCAACACCGGCGGATCACCGGAAATCCGGCCCTCGGCCGCGCGCGCGGCGAAATAGTCGGCGAGCAGATCGAGGACGATACGGGGGCCGCGCCACTCGGGGGCGTCGAGACCCGGCGTCACCCAGCCCGCGGCGTCCTCGGCGATCGCGATGCACATCAGCGCGCGCTGGCTTTCCATCTGCCGCACGCCCAGGCGCGCGACCATCCGGATGTCGGTGCTGATATTGCGCCCGTCGAGGCCGGTCAAGAGGTTGCGGAACGCCGCGGCCCCACAGGCCTCTTCGCGCATCGCGCCGATCAGCGCCGCCTTCGAACCGAAGTGGCGGAACAGGGTCGCCTCGTTGACGCCCGCCAACTCGGCGACCTCGCGGGTGGTGGTGCCGCGGGTGCCCTTGCGTTCGAAGATCTCACGGGTTGCGGCGAGAATGCGCGTGCGCGTCTCTTCGACGCCGGCGTGGCTGCGTTGCGGTGCGAGCATCAGTCTTTCCGGAACACCGCGTCGTCGACGGCCACGTTGGCGTCGTAGTCGCTGTAGGTTCCGACCGCCACGGCGTGAACGTAGGGGATCGCGATTTCGGCGCGCTGCGAAACGAGGAGCGAGTAGCCGCCGACCTCACGGAATTGCTGCGACATCGTAATCGCGCCGCCGTTGTAGTAGTCGTAGCGGATCTGGTCGATCGACCACACGGCCGGATCGACGAGCACGGTCTCGTGATCGATCATCCCGCGAACGCGCTGGACCATATGCAGCACGAGGTCGCGATGGCCGGCAAAGAGCGCCTCGCCGGCACCCGTGATGACGAACCGGCGCTCCCAGTTGGCGGGATCGCCGACGTCGCTGTAGAGGCGCTCGAAGCCGCGCGCGTATGCCGGCACGTGGTCGAAGACGACTTCATAGTTCGAGGGACGCTTGTAGTACGTCGTCCCGTCGAGATGCTCGCGGATGAACGGAAACGAGGTCAGGCGGATGTCGACATGCAGCCGTCCCTGGTATGACGCGAGCTCGGGATTGCGGTCGATGACGTGCGCCAGAATCGCGGCCGGATCGCCCGCGTCACGGTCGTCGGCGGCAACGCCGGCCGGCCACGCGACGGCAACGCCGAAGAGCAGGGCCAAGGCGGCGATGGCGGTACGTCGCAGCCGGCCGAAACGGCGCGGGCGCGGGGCGGCGTCGGGATCGAGCGGCAGGGCGAAGACGCGATCGAGCCCGTGCAGGGCGAGCGCGTCTTGCAGTGCGGCGCTCCCCGGCTCGACGGCGAGCGCGCCGCCGACCTCACGCAGGCGCCGCAAAGTGGCGACGAGTGCTGCGACGATCGCGGGCGGCAGTTCCTCGCCGGTCAATGCGACGATCAAGCGCGGAGCTTCGTGGCGCCGCGCGATCAGCGCGTTGGCGGCGGCGTCCAGAGCGGCGCGGGCTCCTGGGTCGCCGGTGGATAAGGTAAGCTGTAAAACGTTCATCGTCCCGGATCTGCGTGTAAGTACTTGCATAAGCCTAACCTAATTGCCGTCCCAATGCAAGTGACCACTTGCATAAAAGTTCCGTGATCGACCCCGCCGAGCTGGCACTCGCCGCCGCAGCCGCGGGTCTGGGCGAGGCCACGATCTACCTCGCCGCGATCGACCGCGAGCGGCCGCGGTTGGCGCTCGACGGCGGGCGCACGATCTACCCGGCCAGCATGATCAAGACTCCGCTGGCCGTGACCGCCGCCGCCGCCGTCGCCGCCGGGCGGATCCGCTGGGACGACCCGGCCCCGGTCGAGGCACCGAACATGACGGTCAACGACGCGCCCTCACCGCTCGAGCCGGGCTACGTCTCGAGCGTCGCGGAATTGGTAGAGTTGATGGTGTCGCGTTCGGACAACGTCGCGACCAACATGCTCCTCGATCTGCTCGGCCGCGAGCAGGCGACTGCGGACATTCGCACGCTCGGGCTGCGCGAAACGGCGTTTCGGCGCAAACTCTCCGGCAGTCTGCCCTTGATCGACGACCCGCAAGCGACCGGGCGCAACGGCCACCCGGCGCGTGAAGCCGCAAACCTGTTCGAGCGGATCGCGCGCGGCACCGTCCCGGCGGCGGCGCTCGTTCACCGTTACCTGCGCGGACAGTACTGGAATACCAAGCTGTCGGCCGGCCTCGCTCCCGGTGACCGTTTCGCGCACAAAACGGGGGACACCGACGAAACGAGCCACGACGGCGGCATCCTCGAGCTCGCCGAGGGCGGCCGCTACGTGCTCGTCGTGTACAGCGAACTCGCCTCAAGCGGCGAGACGGACGCGCGCTTTGCCGCGTTCATGCAGCGGATCCGGCCGCGTCTGAGTGAGTTGTAAGAGGAGCGCGGGCCGTCGCGTCGATTATGTTGCCCATATTCACGCTCTTGTTTTGGAGCTTTTTTTGATGAAGAGACTGATCTCGACCTCGCTCGCCCTGTCCTTGGCCGCAAGCTGCGCCCTCGGGGCCGCGGCAGCGACGACCAAAGGCCCGGCAGCGGGCAAGACCGTGACCGTCGGCGTCATCGCCGACGTCAACGGCTCGGCCGCCGTGTACGGAACGATGCAGAAGAACGCCTACCTGCTGGCGACCGACGACATCAAGGCCGGCATCATCGACGCCGGCGGCGCCAACCTGACGTTCGACGTCGAAGATGCGGCGAGCGATCCGGCCCAGGTCGTCAACCTGATGCAAAAATTCACGACCGACGGCACGACGCCGCTCGTGCTCGGTCCGACGCTCTCGGGCGAAGCCTTCAAGGCGTTTCCGATCGCAAAGGCCGCCAACTTCCCGGCGATCGGCACGTCGACCACCGCCGAAGGCGTCACCGCGATCGGCCCGACGATCTATCGCGACGCGCTGGCCGAATCGCAGGCGATCCCGCCGACGGTTGCCGCCGTGCAAAAGAAATGGCACGCCAAGACGGTCGCGATCATCTACGGCGACGACAACGCATTCACCAAGACCGACGGCGACCTGTTCGCCAAAGAGTTCGTCAAATCGGGCGCGACGGTCGTCGATACCGAGACCTTCCATATCGGCGATAAGGACTTCGGGGCCGCGCTCACGCGCATCGATTCGAAGAAACCCGACGTGATCGCGATCGGCGGCCTCTTTCCCGAAGCGACGAAGATCATTCAGCAAGCCGGCACGCTCGGCATCAAAGCCCACTTGATGGGCGGAAACGGGCTCAACTCGACCCAAATGTACGCGGTCGCCGGACCCGCCTCGCAAGGCGTCGTCGTCGGTGCGGCCTGGTTCATCGGCAGCAAAGAAGGCGGGAACCTCGACTTCGTGAAGCGCTTCAAGGCGAAGTACGGCACCGACCCCGATCAGTTCGCGGCGCAGTCGTACGCCGGCGCGCAAGTCGTTGCCGCGATCGTGAAATCGGGCGCGACGACCAAGGACGAATTCCTGGCGGCGCTGCACGGGTTCAAGACGGTCACGACCGTCCTCGGCCCGATCGGCTTCGACGACAACCGCGACGTGAAATCGACCCCGGTCGTCCTGCAAATCGCGCCCGGCGGCTTCGCGGTGTTCTAAAGGCGCTGCGCCCTGGGCTCCGCGCCCCCCACGCGGGGCGTGGGGCCCCCGGTCCGAACTCGCAACAACTTTTATGCTTCACCCACCACTACCCGGCGCTCGCACCGCCACCGTTATCGCATGTTCGCACAGCAGCTCGTAAACGGGCTTTTTCTCGGAGCCGTTTACGCGCTGTTCGCAGTTGGGTACACGCTGATTTTCGGCGTGCTCGATATCCTCAATTTGGCGCATGCGGCGATCTATATGATCGCCGCGTTTGCCGCCTACTCGCTCGTCGCGGGCGGGCTGCCGCTGCCGGTCGCGTTTGCGGGCGCCGTCCTGCTCGCCGGCGTGTTGGGCATCGTGCTCGACAAGGTTGCGTTCGCGCCGCTGCGCCGGCGGAACGCCGGGACGCTGGTTCCGTTGATCTCGTCGATCGGCGCCGCGATCGTGATCGGCGCGATCGCGCGCGGCATCTACGGCATCGACGAGCGGCCGTTCGTCGCCGGTGGACTCGACGCGACGCCGATCCACGCCGGCCCCGTCACGTTCACGCTCGTCCAAGCGGTCATTTTGGGCACCGCGATCGCGCTGATGTTCGGCTTGAGCTACGTCTTGCGCGCGACGACGCTCGGGCGCAGCATCCGGGCCGTGGCCCAAGACCGCATCGCCGCGGCGCTGCTCGGGGTCGATCTCGAGCGCACGATCTCGGCGACGTTCTTTATCGCGAGCGCCCTGGGCGGTGCCGCCGGCATCCTGACCGGCATCGAATACAACGCCGTCAGCGTCGACATGGGCGCGTCGATCGAACTCAAAGGCCTCGCGGTCATCATCCTCGGCGGCATGGGCAGCATCACGGGCGCGGTGATCGGCGGCTTCGTCATCGGCGCGGTCGAGACGCTCGCGATCGCGTTCGGACTTTCCGAATGGCGCGACGCGCTCACGTTCGGCGTGATGTTCGTGATCCTCGTCGCGCGGCCGGCCGGCATCTTCGGCGCGCGGGCACTGCGTAACGCGTGAACGTTCTCGTCGATTTCTTCGCGCACCACTCGCGGCTGTTCGATCAGATCGGGATCAACGCGCTGCTGGCGCTCTCGCTTTCGGTTTCACTGCAAGCCGGGCAGCTCGCGCTCTGTCAGGCCGGGCTCGCCGGCATCGCCGCGTACACCTCGGCGATCCTCTCGGTGCAATTCGGCTGGCCGCTGCCGGCGAGCATCCTGGCGGCGATCGTGGCCGCCGTCCTCGTCGCCTCCCTGCTGGCCTATCCCGTGCGCAAACTGCGCGGCATTTTTCTTGCGATCGCGACGGTTGGGTTCGGCGAAATCGTGCGGGCGCTCGCGAACAATCTGCCGATCACCGGCGGCGCCGAGGGCCTGAGCGGCATTCCCAACGACGTGACGACGCCGATCATCTACGGATCGCTCGCCTTCGTCGCGGTCGCGCTGGTGCTGCTCGCGCGCACGAAGTTCGCGCTCGCGGTCGCGCTGACGCGCGAGGACGATGCGGCCGCGCGCGGCGTGGGCGTCGACGTCGGCATGGTTCGCTTCGCATCGCTCGCACTCGGCGGCGCGATCGCGGGCCTGGCCGGCGCGCTCTACGCGCACGCCTTCTTCTTCCTCGCCCCGGGTGACTTCGGCTTCGGGCGCATGGAGCAAATCCTCGTCTGGTGCGTGATCGGCGGCGTGACGAGTCCGGTCGGCGCGGTCGCCGGCGCGGCGTTCCTCTCGGTGCTCCCCGAACTGATACGGAAGCTGGCCGATTTCAGCGAGATCACCAACGGCCTGATCTTGCTGATCGTCATCCTGTTCGCACCCGGCGGTTTCGCCGGTCTTTGGCGGCGGCGGCCACGAGCGGCTCCCGATGCCTGACGGCCTCGTCTTGGACGGCGTCGGCGTGCGCTACGGCGGCGTCATCGCATTGCACGACGTTTCGCTCAGCGTCGAGCCCGGCGTCACCGTCGGTCTGATCGGCCCCAACGGCGCGGGCAAGACGACGTTGATCAACGCCACGACCGGCATCGTCGCGCCCTCCACCGGCACGATCGCGCTCGGCGGCCGGCGGCTCGACGGACTGCCGCCCAATCGGATCGCGCGCGCCGGCATCGCGCGCACCTACCAGAACATCCGGCTCTTCGGCGCGCTCGACGTGCGCACGAACCTCGCCGCCGGTGCGTTCGCGCGGCCCGGGCGGCCGAGCGACGACGATGCACGCGCGCTGCTCGCACGCGCGGGCATCGCGCACCTCGCACTCGATTCGCCCGCCGCCGCACTGCCGTACGGCGATCAGCGCCGGCTCGAGATCGCGCGCGCGCTCGCGGCACGGCCCACGATCCTCATGCTCGACGAGCCGGCGGCCGGAATGAATCCGACCGAAACGGGGCGCCTCGTCGAGACGATCAAGGCGATCGCGCGCGACGGCATCGGCATTCTGCTGATCGAGCACGATATGACGCTCGTACGCGCGGCCTGCGACCGCGTGGTCGTGCTGAATTTCGGCCAGGTGCTTGCGCGCGGCACGCCGGCCGAGATCGCCCGCGACCCGGCGGTCGTCGAGGCCTACCTCGGCAGTGCCGAGGACATCGCGTAAGATGGCATTGCTCGAGGTCGCCGGCCTGCGCGCGGGGTACGGCAAGATCGACGTACTGCACGACGTCTCGATCGCGCTCGAGGCGGGCACGCTGTGCGCGATCGTCGGGGCGAACGGCGCGGGCAAGACGACGCTACTGCTCGCCATTTCGGCGATCGTCGCCAAACGCGCCGGCAGCGTGCGCTTCGACGGCGCCGACGTCACCAAACTGCCGCCGCACGCGCTCGTCCGCCGCGGTCTGCTGCACGTGCCCGAAGGCCGCCGCATGCTGCCGCAGATGAGCGTGGAGGAAAACCTCGAGGTCGCGGCCGCCGTGCGCGGCGCGGCCGGCTTCGCGTCGATCGAGGGATTGCTCGACCGTTTCCCGATCCTGCGCGAGCGCCGCGCCGTGCCGGCCGGTTCGCTCTCGGGCGGCGAACAGCAGATGCTCGCGATCGCGCGCGCGCTCGCCGCCGGGCCGAAGGCGCTGCTGCTCGACGAGCCGTCGATGGGCCTGGCCCCGAAACTCGTCGACGAGATCTTCCGCATCATCGCCGCCGAACGCGCCGCCGGCACCTCGATTCTGCTGGTCGAACAAAACGCGCGTCGCGCGCTGGCCATCGCCGACCGCGCCTACGTGATGGAGCGCGGCCGGATCGTGCTCGACGGCACGGGTGCCGAATTGCTGACCCACCGCGACGTCACCGCCGCCTATCTCGGCGGTGGAAACGGTGAGTAGCGGTGGAACGCGGTGCATAACGAAAAGTTCTTGTGGATAACCGTTTCTCGCCGCACGCGCCCTCTTGCAATCGGATTTCGCGCGTGACACAATGAATTCACGACAAGCGATTGTCGTGCGACTGGCGAGACAGTCGCGGCAACTACGGAGAAGGCGGCGAGCGATCGACGCGGGACCCGGAAAGCCGATGGCCTTCGACGCCGCACTGGGCTGAGCAATCGGCGCGGGCGTGCGCAACACCAAAAGCTCGCATGAAGAAAGCCCCGCGGTTCGCGCCGCGGGGCTTTCCGACATTTACAAGCCGTTCCAAGCCGTGAACGGCACCGGCTTTTTCGCCGGTGGACCGACGTCGATCACGACGTCGAGGTGCTGCGTGAGTTCGATCGCGCGTGGATCGCCGGCGTACCGCATGCCGTCGACCCAGATCGTCGTCGTCTCGCCCGGCCGCGGCTTCGCGCCGGCCACGTTCGCGCGCGAAAGCGGCTGTCCCCACACGGCGAAGAACTGACCGAGCGTATACGTCGCAAGCGTCGGCGACTCGACGTGGATGATGCCGTCGGGCGTGTGCGTGTGCAGCCAGTAGAAGCAATTGCCGAACAGCGGACGGCCGACGTCTTCGGGCACGCCGACCGGCTTGCCGTGATCGAAGATCGCCACGTGCTGATGGATGTGGAGGACGCTACCTTCCATTGCGTCACAATGGATGCCGGCCACCGGTTGACCGGTCGGCACCGCAGCGAGCGTCGCCAGCCACACCGCGCCGGCGGCGAACAAAGCCGCAAAACGTTGCATGCAGAGGCTCTTCGCGGGCCGGCCGCGCGGAACTTGCCCGGTGGATTGCGTGGAATGCGGTCGAACGCGGTGGACAACCGCACTTTCTTGTGGATAACCGGTCCGGCACTCTTGCATGTAAAATCGACGCGGCGTATGCTGCAAGCACGCCGGTTCGCCGGCGGGCGAGCGACGAGAAGCTCGCAAGGGACCAGTGACGGTGCACGGCTCGTCCGTTCGTCGCTCGCCGATTCCTCAACGAAGTACGACGCCGTAATGGCCGAGCTGATCGGCGAGGACGTGCGCAGATCGGATTCTCGTGCTGACCGACGCCGCGGGGCCCACGTCCCGCGGCGTCGTCGCGTCCTAGGACCCGTACGTCGTCGAGAGCGCGCGCGCGATCGTTCGCGCGTGCTCGCGTGCGAGCGCCGGCGCGATGACTTCGGCCTCGGTGCCCCAACTGAACGACCAGCGCACGATCTCGAGCGGATCGGCAACGCGATACGTGATCTCGACCGAACCATCGTCGCGGCGCTCGATGCGGCGGTCGCGCGCGACGCTCGCCGCCGATGCCGCCTTCGCGATGACGGGCGAGAAGCGCACCGTGACGTCGGTGAGATCGGTGCTTTGCCACACGCCGCTGACCGAGTGCGCGCCGTACGCTTCGAGATTGAAATCGGCCGGCCGCTCGAAGGTCTGCGGCTGCACCGCGATCGCGTCGATGTTGTCGACCGCGAAGACGCGCATGTCCGAGCGCGCGTGATCGTAGGCGACGAGATAGATGCGGCCGTTGGAGACGATGAAGCCGTAGGGATCGACGCGGCGCTGCGTCTTCGTCCCGTTCTTATCCGTGTAGTCGAATCGCACGCGGCGGCGGTCGCGTTCGGCGCTCTGCAAGGTCTCGAAATTCCGCTCGGCGGCGGGCTCGAGCGCGACCGATTCGAGGCGAATCGCGAGCGACGACGATTGCATGGCGCTAGCCGAACGCTGGTCGCTCGACTGCAGCAGCTTGGCCGTCGTTTCGTCGATGTAGGCCGAAAGCGTCCCACCGAGCGACGACCCCAGGCGCTTGAGCGTGACGAGGCCCAGCAACTCGCGCTGACTGAGGTTGAGCCGGCGCAGGCTGTAGCCCTCGGCAAACCGGTAGGTCGACGTCGCGCGATCGAAATACCACGGGAACCCCGCGTCCGAGAGCACGGCGAGGTAACGCCGCAGGCTGCGCGTGCTGGGCGGCTTCTCGTCGGCGATCCGGTCCTTGAGTTCCTCAAAGGTGAACCGGCCCTCGTCGATCGCGCTGAGGAGCCGGACGAGGAGGACGACTTTCGGCTCCGACCGTTCTTCGCTCACGTTGGCCGTCGTTCGGTCGCGGGGCCGCGCGGCCTTGCAGCGCGCGTCAGACAAAAGACGCAGGCTCCCTGTCGAAGGTAAAGAACTTTTCCTCCCAACCGTCCTCTTCCATCGGCAAGGAGTACCATGGTCGACCCCACCAACCGCCGCGAGTTCCTGCGCCGCACCGGCGCCCTCGGCATCGCCGGCGCCGCCGCGCTCGGTTTTCCGCTTCTCGAAACGCGCGCCGCGGGCTCGGCTCCGCTCGCGCCGGCCCGTGACATCATCGCCGCCGGCGGCGGCGCAACGGTCAAGATCGGCCACCTCGACGGCTTCTCGGGCGTGTACGCCGCGGCGTCCGCCTCGCAACAACTCGGCCTCGAAGTCGCGGTCGAAGCCGCGATGAAAAAGAACTCGCGCATCAAGTACGAGATCGTCAAAGGCGACGACGCGAGCCTCCCGGCCACCGGCAGCAACGAAGCGCGCCGGTTGATCACGCAAGCCAAGGTCGACGTGCTGGCCGGCTGCCTGAGCTCGGGCGTCGGGCTTGCCGTCTCGAACGTCGCCGAGCAGCTCGGCACGTTCTTCCTCGCGATGGGCACGCACGACACCAACATCACCGGCCAAGGCGCGCACCACGTTACCTTCCGCCAGACCTGTTCCAACGCGATGCTCGCGAACGCCGTCGGCCCCGCGCTGGTCGGCTTCGGCAAGAACTGGTACTTCATCACCGCCGACTACGCGTTCGGCAACGACGCGCAGGCACGCTTGCAGAAGATTCTGCTCGCGCACGGCGGCACGGTCGTCGCGAACGACAAGGTTCCGCTGGGGCAACTCGACTTCTCGTCGACGATGACCAAGGCGCGCGGCACCAACGCCGACGTGATGGTCTTCTGCAACTACGGTCCCGACACGATCAACGCGGTCAAAGCCGCCGTCCAGCTGGGCATCAATAAGAAGATGAAGTTCGGCGGCATCCTCTCGGGCAACGACGTCGCCGTCGGGCTACCGGTCGACGACATCATCGGTTCGACGTGGGGCTACGTCTGGGGTCCGGAAGCCGGCGGCGTGCGCACGGCGGAAATCTACCACGCGCTCAAAGCCAAATCGCCGAACGTCGACTGGCGCCAGTATCTGGGGCTGATCTCGGGCGAGAGCCTGATCAACCGCATGAACGCGGCCGGCACGACCGACACGACGAAGCTCGTCGCCGCGTTCGAAGGCTATAAGTACGACGCCGGCAAGCAGCAGGAAGCGTACTTCCGCAAGTGCGACCACCAGGCCGTGCAGCAGACCTACGCCGGCACGATCGTCGAGAAGTCGCGCCGCAAAGCCGAAAACGAATACTTCGTCATCACGCGCACGGAGAACGGCGATACCGCCGTCGACTCGTGCGACGCGGTCGACTCCGCCGCGGCGACGAAGGTCTTCGCAACCGAAACCCCGATCCCGGCCCGCGACGGTTACACCGCCGTGGACCTCAAGTCGGCCTGATCCCGCTCGCGCGGACGGACGTTCAGTTCGTCCGCGCGATCGCGCCGAAGCGGCCCGCCTGATAATCGCGGAACGCCGTTTCGATTTCGGCACGGGTGTTCATCACGAACGGCCCGTAGCGCGCGACCGGCTCGTTGAGCGGCATGCCCGCGAGCACGAGCGCCTCGAAGCCCTCAGGCCCGGCCACGAGATCGAGCGTCGCCGGCACGTCGGCGATCAGCGCCGCAGCGTGGTCGCCGATCGCCGTATCCGCGATCCGGCCGCCGCCGGAGATCGTATGCACGACCGCATTCGCGCCCGGCGGCAGCGCGACGGCCAGCGCCGCACCGGCGTCGAGCTTGACGTGCAGCATCGTCGTCGGTACGGTCGTTTCGATCGGCGAACGCCGGCCGTCGAGTTCGCCTGCGATCACGCGCGTCCAGGTTCCGGGGCCTGTGACGACCGGCAGTTCCGAGCCGTCGTATTCCTGGTAGCGCGGCGTCGACATCTTGAGCGCCTGCGGCAGGTTGACCCAAATCTGGAAGCCGTGCATCAGCCCGCCGTCGCGCAGCATCTCGGGCGCGGGCATCTCCGAATGGATCACGCCGGCGCCGGCCGTCATCCACTGCACGTCGCCGGGCCGCAGCGCGCCGCGATGGCCGAATGAATCTTCGTGCTGCATCGCACCGGCGATGATATAGGTGACCGTCTCGAAGCCGCGATGCGGATGATCGGGTGCGCCGATCGCTTCGCCCGGACCGTAGTCGACCGGGCCCATCTCGTCGATCAGCAGGATCGGATCGAAGTACGAGAGTCCGGCGACCGGAAAGGCGCGGCGGATCTTGAAGCCGCCGCCTTCGAGGGTCTGCTCGGTCGGGACGATGGTGATGCGGGTTGCGTTCGTGCTCATGGCCTTCCCATAACCGCAGGAGGGTTGCAGCCGGGTGCGGGGCGGCGAAACAATCGCGGGCGGACGGCGTAGGTCAGCCGTGATCTTGCGGACCACACTCGCCTTTGCGTTGCTCGCCGTCGCCGCTCCGGCCGCTGCGGCGACCCCACCCCTGACCGTCCCGACGCTCGCCGCGCCGCCCCTCGACCCGACGGCCGACGGCGGCGGCTGGGCGCAAGCGGCGACCGCACAGCTGGGGCACGACCTGACGCGGAGCGCGGGGAACGTCGAGCCGACGACCGTCCGCGTCGCAACCGACGGCCGGTTTCTCTACGTCCGCTTCGATGCGCTGCAGCGCGCGCCGGTCGTCGCGACCCAGCATAGCAACGACGTCGTCACCGGCGGGAACACGGGCAACAACGGCACCATCGCGTGGGGAAGCGACGACGCGGTGTGGGTCGATCTGTGGCCCACCGGCCCGGGCGGATTCGCCTATCAGTTCGAAGCGAACGCCAACGGCTCGCACAACGAAGCCTCGTCCGAAAACGCCGCGTTCGCGCCGCAATGGGATTCCCGCGGCGCGGTCACGCCGACCGGCTACACGGTCACGATGGCGATTCCGCTGGCCGTCCTGCACGGCGCCCACACCGGCGCGTGGCGCGCCCAATTCGTCCGCTACGTCCGCTCGACGGGCGCCCAAGACGTTTGGTCGTCGGGCACCGGGCAAACCGTACCCGACGGCATCGCCTATGCGGGCACGATCGCGCTCGAAACGGCGGCCGCCCCGGCCCGCGCCGCTCCGCGCGTGGCGTTGTATGCGCTCGGTAGCGCCGCCGCGGCGAGCGCCGGCGGGACGACCTCGCATGCGGGTGCCGACATCTCGGTGCCGGTAACCGCGACCGCCGACGTCTTCGCAACGATCCACCCCGACTATTCGAATGTCGAACTCGACCAGCAGACGATCGCACCGCAGGTTTACCAGCGCGTGTATACCGAGGTGCGGCCGTTCTTCACCCAAGCCGCATCCTACTACAACACGTTCAACTGCGCGGCGTGCGCGGGTTATCGCACGATCCTGTACGCGCCGGGGATCCCGACGCCGTCGCAGGGCTATGCGTTCGAAGGCCGCAGCGGGAATTTCGGACTGGCAACCTTCGATGCGATCGGCGCGGGGCGCACCGATGCGGCCGGGGCTTTCGATTACACCTCGCCGGACACGCATTGGGGCGCTACGTTCGAGCACGTGTCGGCCGATGGACCCGGCATCGTCGACGACGCGAACGAGGCGGGCGTGCGGTGGACCGATCGCAAGTACCTCAACTTCTACGCGAACTATTCGCGCGACGCCGGCACGAACGTCACCGATCCCGGGCAGGCGCAGGTCCTCGAAGCCGGCGGCGGCTGGGGCGACACGCACTTCGCGGCCTGGGGGTCGCTGCAGCGCGTCGGCGCGCAGTTCGCGCCGGTCGACGGATTGGTGGCCCATCCCGGCATCGCCGGCTACGGCCTCTTCAGCGCGCGCGTCTGGGAGTTCGCCCCGTCGAGCCCGCTGGCCGAGGCCGGCGTCGCCGCGTACGTCGACAGCTACGCGCAGCCGCTCCTGGGCCCGGCCCAAAGCGACACCCAACTGACGTTCGACCTGCTGACGAAGCGCGGTTTCGACGTTCAGATTTTCAGCGGCTCGGACTACTGGCGTTTCGGCCCCACGCTCACGCCGGTCTCGCAGAACGCCGGCTTCAGCATCACCTACCACGGCGGCGTGCAGACCAACAATCCGTCGAACTTCCCGAACCACGGGACGTCGGCAACGCCGACGCAGATCCAGTATCTGCGCGGACACTACGGCGACGGCATGCTCGATACGTGGCTGCGCACGTCGACCCTGCGCGCCGGCGAACGTGGCAGCCTCGCATTCACCGTCGACGATACCGCGCAGCGCTTCGCGAACGCGCCGGCCAACGTGCAGTGGTTCGACGGCGTGGCGTACGCCTATCAGATCGACCGCACGTCGTCGCTTGCGGTCGGTCTGCGGCGCGTCGACGGATTGCCGCCGCAACCCAACGGCGGCGGCAATTGCGCCGGCATCTGCAGCAACGTTTCCGTCGCATACCACACGCGAGCGCGCAACCATGAACTCTATCTTGCGTACGGCGATCCGAACGCCCTGAGCACGGCGCCGCAGGCGATCCTCAAACTCGTGCTCTACGTCGGCGGCCAGAAGGGCACGTAGACGCGCAACCTACGCCGGGTCGGCGAAGAGGAACTCCAGATCGTCTTTGGTTAGCGACTTTGCGATCGCGCTATCGGCCTTGATCACCGAACGCGAGAGCGCGCTCTTGCGCTCGGCGAGCGCGCGGATCTTCTCCTCCACCGAGCCGGCCGTCACCATCCGGTACGCCGTCACGGGGCGCGTCTGGCCGATGCGGTGCGTACGGTCGATCGCTTGGCGCTCGACGGCGGGGTTCCACCACGGATCGTAGAGGACCACGTAGTCGGCCGCCGTGAGCGTGAGCCCGACGCCGCCGGCTTTGAGCGAACACAAGAACACCGGCGGACCGCCGGGCGCCATGAAGCGCTCGACCTCCGCTTGACGGTCGCGATCTTTCGTCGAACCGTCGAGGTAGCCCAGCGGAACGTCGCGCTTTTGCAGCGCGCCGCGCATGATCTTGAGCATCGAGGCGAAGGCCGAAAACACCAGCACCTTGTGACCGCCCGAGAGCACTTCTTCGACCGTCTCGAGGAAGGCGTCGAACTTGCCGCTCGCCTCCGGCTCGTCGATGTATTCCGGCACGATCAGACCGGGGTGCGCGCAGACCTGACGTAGGCGCGTCAGCGCGGCGAGCACGTGAACGGTCGCGCCTTCGATGCCGTGCTCGCCGTCGAGTTGGGCGATCACGTCGCGACGCGCGGCCTCGGCGATTCCGCGATACAGCCGGCGCTGCAGCGGCGAGAGATCGCACTCGATGATCTGTTCGGTGCGTTCGGGCAGCTCGCGCGCGACGTCTTCTTTCGTGCGCCGCAAAACGAACGGTTCGAGCCGCGAGCGCAGCTGATGCGCGGCGACCTCGTCGCCTTCGGCGATCGGGTTCTCGAAGCGCCGCCGGAACGACGCCTCGGAGCCGAGCAGTCCCGGCTCGACGAAGGCGAAGATCGACCACAGATCGCGCAGCGAGTTCTCGACCGGCGTACCGGTCAACGCCAGCCGGTGCTCGGCGCGCAGATTGCGCACGACTTTGGCGATTTGCGAGCTGGGATTCTTGGCGTTCTGCGCTTCGTCGAGAATCAACGTGCGGAACGAGAAGCGTTCGAGTTGCTCCGCGTCGAGCCGCGCCAGCGCGTACGAGGTGATGATCACGTCGAAGTTCTCTAGTTGCGCGTAGCGCGTCGCCCGCTCGGCACCGGACTGTAAGCGCAACGTACTCAAGCCCGGCGCGAAGCGAGCGATCTCGTTCTCCCAGGTGTGCGTCACGGACGTCGGCGCGATCACGAGCGACGGCGCCGCGCCTTCGGTCTCCTTGCGGTGCAGCAAGTAGGTGATCATCTCGAGCGTCTTGCCCAGGCCCATCTCGTCGGCGAGGATCCCGCCGAAGCGGAACGAGGCCAGATATTGCAAGAAATCCAAGCCGCGCCGCTGGTAGCCGCGCAGCGTGTCGGCCAAGCTCGCCGGCGGCTCGATTTCGGCGATGCCCCCGAAATCGCGTAAGCGCGCGCGCAAGCGCTCGACTTCTTCGGGCAGCGCGACGTCGCCGAACGCCTCATGGATCTCGTCGTGCAGCGCGACCAGCGCCGCCATGCCCGTGCGCCGGCGGTCGTTGAGTTCCGCCAGCAACGTCCGCCGCAGGCGCAACGCCTCGACGTCGAAGAGCTTGCCGCGCACTTCCGCGTAGCGGCCGCTCGATTGCAGCAGCACCGCCAACTCTTTGGGCGAGAGCGCGGTCCCTTCGCCGACGAAGACATCGACGTTGAGTTCGAACCAATCGCGCTCGCCGTCGACGTCGGACGGCCGCGCCGAAATCGAGACGTCGATCGCGGACTGACCGGCGGCGACCGCGGTCAGCGAATCGTCGAGCACGACGTCCACGTCGTCCCATTCGCCGACGACGGTGCGCACGAACGTCGCCGCGCGCTCGACATCGTGCAGCGCGAACGCGTCGCCGCCGCGCGGGACGAAGCCCGCATCGAGGAAGCGGTGCGCGAGCGCGCGCGCCGTCGACGGTGCGAAGCGGACGAAGCGGCCGTCGCTGGCGGCAACCGCGCCGCGGGCCGAGAAGGGTGCGGCGGCGCTGCTGCGGCGGTCGATGAACGAGAGCCGCGCGATCAGCGCGCCCTCGCTCCAGCGCAGTCGCGCGAGGGCGGCCGGTGCTTCGGCGTCGACCACGCCGAGCTCGCGCCGGTCTTCCGCCGAGAGGAACGGCGCCACGCGAGCGATCGTGCCGATCGAAGGCCGCTTGCCGTTGGCCGCCGCACCGTTGACCGGCGTCTGCGCGGCCGCGACGACGCGGCGCGCATCGAAGCTGCCGTCGAGTAAGTAGGCCGTGCGTTCGACGACCAGCCATGCCGGCGGTCCGTCGACGATCAGCGCACCGCGCGGCGCAAAACGTTCGCCGTCGCCACGCTCGAGGGCCGGCACGAACCGGTCGCCGTCACGAACCGCGCGCAGCCGCACCCCGCGCACGTCGATCTCGAAGGGTGCGAGTTCGACCGGGTGGCGGTTCGCGCTCGGCTCCTCGTCGAAGCGCGTGCGGGGATGGCGCGCCAGGCGGAAGAGCGCGCGCGCCAAGGCGCGTTGTGAGACGCGCGTGCCGAAGGCTTCTTGCACGGCCTCATCCCGGATGAGTTCGCGATCGGCGTTATCCCAATCGTCGGCGGGCGTCGACTCCATCATCGCCAGAATCGATTCCGCGTCGCGGATGACGCCGCGTAAGCGGGGCGTGTCGAGATAGAGCGAGCCCGAGAGGGTCTTGCCGTCGACCGCCGAGATGACCGGCCAGACGCTGCGCGCGCGGGTCCGTGGCGCGTCGAGGTCGATGGCCGGCAGCCAGCCGAGGTCGATCTCGGCATCCGCGGGATCGGCCGGCAATTGGACGTCGTCGGCGCGGCGGACGGTCTCGAGCATCGCAACGACGTGCTCGCACACGCCGGTCGAACCGCAGGTGCAGACGCTGCGCAGCGCCTGGGGTCCGGTGCCGTTGGCCCATTCGACCGAACACGAAACGCCGCCGCGGTCCGCGACGGTCGCCTCCATCTTGGCGCTTTCGACGGCACGCAGGGTTACGCGACCCGCGTCCGCGAGCTCGAGAGCGCCGCGCGTGAGATCGCGCGCGAACCAATTCCCGATCGACGCCGGCAAGCGCGATCGCCACAGGACAAAAGGAGTCAACCCAGCGCTATTCGCCGCACCCACAGCCAATTACTAGCAACGCTCCGGGTGCGGCGAACGGGTCAGGCTGGTTGAATTTCAGCGAGCGGTTGGGCAGGTGGCTCGACGAGCGGAATCTTGGAGAAGCGTAGCTTGTCCGGATTGTCCGGATTCACTTCCGCCAGGATGCGATCGCCGCTGCCGAAGGTGCCCTTGAGCATCTCCTCGGCCAGTTCGTCCTCGACCTCACGCTGGATCGCGCGCCGTAACGGACGGGCGCCGAACTGCGGATCCCAGCCCTTCTTGGCGAGCAACTGCTTGGCGTCTTCCGTGACCTCGAGGTGCATCTCTTGCGCCTTGACTTCGCGGATGACTTTCTCCAGTTCGAGCCCGACGATCTGTTCGATCTGCGGACGCGTGAGCTGGTGGAACACGACGACCTCGTCGACGCGGTTGAGGAACTCGGGGCGGAAGGTGTGCTTGACCTCTTCCAGCACGCGGTTCTTCATCTTCTCGTACGTCTGCTCGTCGGTTTGGCCCGAGTCTTTTTGCGGCCGGAAGCCGATATCGCTGGTCGTCGTCATGCCCGTCGCGCCGACGTTGGACGTCATGATGATCACGACGTTCTTGAAGTCGACGACGCGGCCCTGAGAGTCGGTCAGCCGGCCGTCTTCGAGCACTTGCAGCAGCAGGTTGAAGACGTCGGGATGGGCTTTCTCGATCTCGTCGAGCAGCACGACCGCATACGGACGGCGACGGACGGCTTCGGTAAGCTGACCGCCCTCTTCATAGCCGACGTATCCGGGCGGTGCGCCCACCAGCCGCGAGACGGCGTACTTCTCCATGTACTCCGACATATCGATGCGGACCATCGACTCGGAATCATCGAAGAGATACTCGGCCAGCGAGCGGGCGACTTCGGTCTTCCCGACGCCGGTGGGTCCGAGGAAGATGAACGAGCCGATCGGGCGCTTGGGATTCTTGAGGCCGGCGCGCGAGCGACGGATCGCACGCGTTACGACGTTGACCGCGGCATCCTGACCGACGATCCGTTTGTGCAACTGATCGGCCATGCCGAGCAGCTTCGTCGTCTCGGTCTGTTCCAGACGCGAGACCGGGATCTTCGTCCACGAGCTAACGATGTGGGCGACGTCTTCTTCGGTCACCTTGATGACCTTGTCGGCGTCGGCTTTCTTCTTCTCCGCCCACTCTTGTTCGAGCCGCTGCTTTTCGAGCCGGAGCTTTTCCTCGCGGTCGCGGATCTGCGCGGCCTTCTCGAACTCTTGCGACTTCACGACCGAGTCCTTCTCTTGTTTGACACGGCGGATCTCGGAATCGACGTCGCGGATCGACTGCGGCGGCAACGTCGCCTGCAGGCGAACGCGCGACGCGGCTTCATCGATCAGGTCGACGGCTTTGTCGGGCAAGAAGCGATCGCTGATGTAGCGGTCGCCGAGCTTGGCGGCGGCCACGAGCGCTTCGTCGGTGATGACGACCTTGTGGTGCGCTTCATAGCGGTCGCGCAGACCCTTGAGGATCTCGACCGTCTCGTCGACCGACGGTTCGCCGACCATCACCGGCTGGAAGCGGCGCTCCAGCGCCGAGTCCTTTTCGATGTACTTGCGGAACTCGTTGAGGGTCGTCGCCCCGATGCATTGCAGCTCGCCGCGCGCCAGCGCCGGCTTAATGATGTTCGAGGCATCGATCGCGCCTTCGGCCGCACCCGCGCCGACGAGCGTGTGCAGTTCGTCGATGAACAGGATGATCTCGCCCGCCGCGGTCCGGATCTCGTCCATCACGCGCTTCATGCGCTCTTCGAACTCGCCGCGGTACTTCGTACCGGCGACGAGGCCCGCGAGGTCGAGCGTGATCACGCGCTTGTCGCGCAGGGGCTCGGGCACTTCGGCCTTGATGACGCGCTGAGCCAGGCCTTCGGCGATCGCCGTCTTGCCGACGCCGGGTTCGCCGATCAGGGCCGGGTTGTTCTTGGTCCGGCGGGAGAGGATCTGAATGACGCGTTCGATCTCCGAAGCGCGGCCGATCACCGGATCGAGCTTGTTCTCGCGGGCCAGGACGGTTAGGTCGCGGCCGTAGGCATCGAGCGTCGGGGTCTTCGACTTGCCCTTGGGCGCCGGGGGCTGGCCTTCTGCGCCGAGCAACGACGTGGTCTGAACGCGAACCTTGGCCGGATCGACGCCGAGGTTGGTCAGCACGCGCGCGGCGACGCCTTCACCCTCGCGGATCAGCCCGAGGAGCAGATGTTCGGTTCCGATATAGTTGTGGTTGAGCTGACGGGCTTCTTCGAAAGCGAGTTCGATCACGCGCTTCGCGCGCGGCGTGAAGACCATCTCTTGCTGGACGGTTTGCCCGCCGCGGCCGACGATCGCTTCGACTTCCTGGCGAACCTTCGAAAGATTCACGCCGAGCGTCTCGAGCACTTTGGCAGCCAAGCTCTCACCCTCGGAGATGATCCCCAAGAGAATGTGCTCGGTCCCAATGTAATTGTTACCGAGGCGCTGGGCTTCTTCTTGCGCCAGGACGATGCTCCGGCGCGCGCGTTCGGTAAACGGTTCCCACATAGACATATCGGTTTTGAACTCCCCGAGCGAGGGTCTCGCTCCCTGCATGCCTCACCACGAAATCGGTCCGCAGTGAGGGTTTCTCCTCTAACGTCGTTCGGGTTGCCGCGGTTGCAAACCATCGGCCGTTTGGCGCACCACGGCACCATTCGGCTGTGCCCTTCCTTCCGGCGCTCGCGCGCCCGGGCCGGCGACCGGCATGACTGTCAGCCCCCCTGTGGAACCGTGGTCCGTCCGGCGCCCATTCCGACCGCCGCGGAGTTTCCTTTGCTCGCCGCCATCAACTCGTCCCAGTTCCTGGATCAACTGGTCAACGGCATCACCCTGGGGATGCTCTATATTCTCGTGGCGCTGGGCCTGAACATCATCCTCGGTCTGATGGGCGTGATCAACTTTTCGCACGGCGCGTTCTTCATGCTCGGCGCCTACTTCATGTACGAGTTCGTACCGGTCGCCGGATTCTGGGGTGCGATCGTCATCGCGGCGATCCTCGTCGGCCTGCTTGGCATGGCGTTCGAGTCGACACTGATCCGGCCGCTCTACCGGCGCTTGCCCGAATACACGCTGCTGCTGACCTTCGGCACCGCGCTGATCTTCGCTCAAATCGTCCGCTGGCGCTGGGGTGACGATGCCGTGCGCGTCGAGATGCCGGCCTACCTTTCGAACCCGCTGATCATCGGGAACTACGAGTTGCCGTTCTACCGCGACGTGTTTCTGGTGCTGATCACGATCGTGATCCTGGGCCTGGTTTGGCTCTTGATCAACAAGACGAACATCGGCATCATCATCCGGGCCGGGACGCGCGATGCCGAGATGGTGAAGATCCTCGGCATCAACATGCCGGCGATGTTCACGCTGGTCTTCGGCATCGGCTCGCTGATGGCGGGGCTAGCCGGAGCCCTGGCGGCGCCGATCTATGCGATCCAGCCGAACCTGGCCTCGCAGTGGATCGTCCTGACCTTCGTGATCGTGATCGTCGGCGGGATCGGCTCGTTTTGGGGGGCGATCGTCGGCGGGCTCTTGATCGGCATCCTCTCGAGCTTCATGTCGCTGCTGTGGCCGCCGGCGGTCGAGATGACCGGCTACGTCCTGATGGGGATCATCCTACTGGTCCGCCCGCGCGGGCTCTTCGGCGTCGAAGGCCTCTTTGAATGAGGCTCCGGGCGCTCGCCGTGCATCCGCTGGTGTGGACGGCCCTCGCGTTCGTGGCGCTGCCGTTCGTCGCCGGGGCGAACCCGTTCGCGGGCCAGGGCGGCTTCGTCGACATCGCGACCACGATGCTGATCTTCGCGCTCTTCGCCAGCGGCTTCAACTTGCTGCTCGGGCACGTCGGCGAACTATCGTTCGGCCACGCGATGTTTTTCGCGATCGGCGCCTACGTCACCGCGCTCACCGTCAAGGGCTTCACGGTCGACGTCTTCGGCTTCACCTGGACCCACGCGCCCGACAATAACCTGCTGCTGGCGCTGGCGCTGTCGCTGGCGTTCGTGCTGGTCTGGGCGGTGATTTTGGGGCGGCTCATCATACCGCGTTCGAGCGGCGTGTACTACTCGATGATCACGCTGGCGTTCGCGCAAGTGATCTTCTTCATCGCCTTCAAGTGGAGCGACCTGACCGGCGGCGAGGACGGCTTGCAAGGCATCCCGCGGCCGATTCTGCCCGGCCTGCCCGTCGGTTTCCTGCGCGACTCGTTCCACTTCTACACGTTTACCGCGATCGTCGTGTTCGCATCGCTGGCAGTCATGTATTGGCTGACCGTCTCGCCGTTCGGCACCGTGCTGCACGCGATCCGCGAGAACAAAATTCGCGCGCGCTTCCTGGGCTACGACGTCAACAAATTCCGGGTCAACGCATTCGTGCTCTCGGCGCTCTTCCCGGCGATCGCCGGCTGGTTGTGGACCTACTACCAGCAGTCGATCAACCCCGACGCGAGTTCGGTCAGCTATTCGGGCAACCTCGTGATGATGTCGCTGCTGGGCGGCGTGCAGACGTTCTTCGGCCCGATCCTGGGCTCCATCGTCTACTGGGAACTGCAGAACAACATCTCGCAACTCACGAAATACTGGGAAGCCTGGATCGGCCTGGTGTTCGTGTTCTTCGTGCTGGCCGGACCGCGCGGCATCATGGGTGTGATCGACGACGCGCGCCACTACGGGGTGGCGGGCTTGCTGGCCCGCATCGCGCGCAAGCCGCCCAAAAACGACAAGGACGACGGTCCCGCGGTCAACGAGATCGGCGCCGGAGATATGCGTCCGTGAGCGAGTACGCGTTCAAGACCGAGCGCCTGAGCAAACGTTTTTCCGGCTTCACCGCCGTCGGCGACGTATCGATCGAAATTCCGACCGGCGGCGTGCGCACGATCATCGGTCCCAACGGCGCCGGCAAGACGACGTTCTTCAACCTGCTCAGCGGCGCGTTGCCGCCGAGTGAAGGCCGCATCTTCTTCCGCGGGCACGACGTCACGACGCTCGAGCCCTATCAGCGCGCGCGGTTGGGCCTCGCGCGGTCGTTCCAGATCACGAACATCTTCGGCCGCCTGACCGTGGCCGAGAACGTGCGGCTCGGCGTGCAAGCGGTGCGCGACGGGAAAGCCAACTTCTTCTTACCGCTGGCGAACGCGCGCGACATCGGCGCGACGACCGACCGGATCCTCAACGACATCGGCCTGTGGGACGAGCGCAACGCGCGGGCCGAGAATCTCTCGCACGGCGATCAGCGCCGGCTCGAGATCGGTCTCGTCCTGGCCAGCGATCCGCCGGTGCTGCTGCTCGACGAACCGTTGGCGGGCATGTCGCCGACCGAGACGCACGCGACGGTCGACCTGATCCAGCGCATCTCCCCCGGCCGCACGATCATGCTGGTCGAACACGACATCGATGTCGTGATGGCGATCTCGACCACGATCACCGTCTTTCAGTCCGGCACCGTACTTGCGACCGGGACGCCCGAAGAGATCCGCGCCAACGAGACCGTCCAGCGCGCGTACTTGGGAGAACTGGCCTAAGATGCTGCTCACCCTCGACCGGATCAATGCCTACTACGATAAGAGCCACGTCCTGCAAGACGTGAGCCTCGAGGTCGATCGCGGTGAGGTCGTCGCGCTGCTCGGCCGCAACGGCAGCGGCCGCTCGACCACACTCAAGACGATCATGGGACTGGTCGCCGCGCGCTCGGGGACGGTGCGCTTCCACGACAAGCCGATCACGAACAAGACGCCGTTCGCGCTGGCGCAAGCCGGGATCGCGTTCGTCCCCGAGGACCGCCGCATCTTCCCGAATCTGACCGTGGGCGAGAACCTGCGCCTGGCGGCGCTGGCCGGCCGCAAAGGCCCCTGGAACGAAGCCCGTATCTACGAATTCTTCGCGGTGCTCGGCGAACGCAAGGACAAGCCCGCGAAGCTCTCGGGCGGCGAGCAACAAATGCTCGCGATCGCGCGCGCGCTGATCGCGAACCCCGAGATCATCTTGCTCGACGAGCCGATGGAGGGCCTCGCGCCGTTGATCGCGCGCAACGTCGAAGAAGTCGTGCGCCAAATCAAAAACGAGGGCAACACGATCCTGTTGGTCGAGCAGAACGCCCAGGTGGCGATGAGCCTCGCCGATCGCGGCTACGTGCTCTCCAACGGCCGCGTCGTCGGCCAGGGCACGACCGGCGCGCTCCGCGCCGACACGGAGTTGATGGCGCGCTACCTGGCCGTCCAGTAACCGCCGCACTCGTCGGTCTTGGTGGCTCGCCGCATCGGCAAGCTTGATGGCGGTCCCTCGACTGCGCGCTGCGGCGCTTCGCTCGGGATGACTGGGAGGCAAGGCCGCGGCGCGCTTTATTTGGGCACGGCCGCGGCGCGCTTTATTTGGGCACGGCCGCGGCGCGCTTTATTTGGGCACGGCCGCGGCGCGCTTTATTTGGGCACGGCCGCGGCTCATGTCATCCCGAGCGGAGCGCGTAGCGCGCAGTCGAGGGACCGCAACGATCGTCGTCCTTGGGGGACTGCCGCAATCGGGAAGCTGCGCCCAGCGCCCCGATCAGTGCGAGGCCTTGGCTTGCGCGATCACGGCTTGGTGATCGAAGTCGTTGGCGAACGCGACGAACTGGTTGGTCACGATCGCATCGGCGGGCACGATCCCTTTGGTCAGCCCGGCGTCGTAGAGATACTTGCAGTAGAGTTGGATGCCGCGCAGCGGAAACGCGCCGATGCGTTTGTTGCCGGGATCGGCGGCCGGGTAGTCGCTCTGGAAGATCCCGATCTCGTGCGCGACGGTCTGCACCGCTTCGGGCGTGACTTTTTGGTGCGCTTCCTCGAGCCAATACCGCGCCGCAGCGACCGGATTGTAGCGAATGAACAGCGAGGCTTTCGCCATCGCCCGCGCGTAGCGGCGCAGCAAATCGCCTTTGGTCGCAATCGTCGCGGGCGACGACATGTAGCCGACGTTCGGAACGTCGGAGATCAGCGGGTCGCGCCAGACGCGGAAGCTCACGCCGCCGACGATCGTATCGACGGCCAGTTCCGCATCGGGAAACGAGACGCCGTCGACCTTTTTGCTGGTCAGCGCCAGCAGCGCCTGAGCGCCGCCGCCGATCGGGGTGAACGCGTAATCGTTCTTGCTCAAGCCGGCGCCCGCGAGCAGCGTGTTGGTCGAGATTTCGGAGGCGCTGCCGACGTTGTACTCGCCGAGGTTCTTGCCTTTGAAGTCGGCCAGCGAGCGGATCGGGCTATCGCTCAAGACGGCGGTGACGTAATCGTAGTGCGGATCGCGGTTGAAGAAAAACTGCGCCCGCACGCCCTTATCGTAGCCGGCGATGATCGGCTCCATGCCCGAGCCGCAGATGTCGCCCTTGCCCAGGGCCAGCAGTTGGGTACAGTTGGAGGCCGTGCCGGTGAACTGCTTGACGACGTTGAGGTGTTCGGCGGCGTAGAAGCCGGCGCCGTACGCGACCGCGTCCTGGGCATCGAAGAGGGTCACGTTAAGCGAGCCGCCCAGGACGATCACCGTGTCGTCGGCCCGGGCCGGGACGGCCGCCGTCAGTACGAGCAAGCAAGCGAGTCCTGTCGCCGCGGCGGTGGAAAAAAGTTTCAGCGCCATGGCGCCCGAGTCCGACTTCGCTCGTCTCGATTCCTCGGGCGACCGGCCCGTACCGTAACCGCGCGCGCTCCGGCACGGTTCGAGGGGGCATGGTTACGCAAGAGATCGTCCGCGAAGCCCTCAAAGAGGTTCAGGACCCGGAGCTGATGCTCGGGATCGTCGAGCTGGGACTCGTCTACGACGTGGTCGTCGAGGGCGATGCCGGCCAGGACGTGACCGTCGTGATGACGCTGACCTCGCCGATGTGCCCGGTCGGCCCGATGTTCACCCAGTCGGTTCAGTCCAAGGTCGAGGCGATCGACGGCGTCGACCGCTGCAAGGTCGACCTGACCTTCTCGCCACCGTGGGACCCCAAGACCATGGCCTCCGACGACGTCAAGAACCAGCTCGGAATCTGGTAAGTTCGGTCGCTAGTACGCGACCGTGATGCGACGGTTGGGGTGCGCCGGCCGCTCTGCTTCGTCGAGGATCGCGATCGCGTAGTCCTCGATTGAGATCGCGCTTTTGCCCTCCGCATCGACCAGCAGCCGGTCGCCGCCGACGCGGAAAACACCGGTGCGCGCGCCCGGCTTGATCGATGCCGCCGGACTGACGAACGTCCACACGACCGGTGCGCCGGGCGATGCGCGAAACACATCCAGCGCCGCCTTCTGCGCCCGCGCCCGCGGCTTCGCGGCCTCCGTAAAAGCCGGATCGTCGACCCACAGCCGGCCCGGCGCGACTTCGAGACTCCCCGCCCCGCCGACCACGATCACGCGCCCGACGCCGGCCCGCTCCAACCCCGCCAGGAGCGCGTGGGCGTTCTTTGTGAGGTCGTCCTGGGGGCCGGTTTGCGGACTGTAGGCGCTGATCGCTAGGTCGGCGCCGGCCGCGGTCGCAGCGATCGAGGCGGCATCCCGGGCATCGCCCCCAACGGCGGTCACGCCCGCCGGCGTGGCGATATTTTCCGGATGCCGTCCGACGGCGGTCGCCGTGTGCCCGCGCCGCAGCGCCTCGGCGAGGATCGCCGAGCCGATCTTGCCGCTCGCGCCGTAAATCACTAGCTTCATTTCACGTTCCTCCCGGCGTTGACGCGCGGCATCACTTCACGGGCGAAGAGTTCGATCGAGCGGCGCGCGTCGTCGTAACCGATCGTGTTGAAATTCACCTGTAGGCTCGCGGATTCGAAGTCGCCGACGGCCTCGCGATAGGCTTCGATCCGGGCGACCAGTTCATCCGGCGAGCCGACCCATGCCGAGCCGTTCGCGACGTTGCTCTCGAACGTGTCCGCTTTGAGCTTCTCGATCATCGCGCCGTAGTTCGCGTAGTCTTTGGAGACGGTGCCGGTCGTCCAATCGCTCGCGGCGTCGACGAGCGCGCGCAAGTAGCGATTGAGCGGTTCGCGCGCGATGCGCACCGCTTCGGCCGCGTCGGCGTGGCAGAACATATGGAAGGCGATCATCACGCGTCCGTTGCCGGGATGTCCGGCCGCGCGCCAGGCGTCGCGATAGCAACCGATCAGCCGCCGCATCTCGGCGTGGAGGATCGGAATCGCCATGACCGCGTGGCCCAGCCGGCCGGCGTTGACGAACGACGACTCCGTCGCCAGCGCCGCGATCCAGAACGGCGGCCGCGGATGCTGCGTCGGCCGCGGCAGCGACGTGGTGGGACCGAATGAATGAAAGCGCCCCTCGACGGCGACGTTCTCTTCCTCGAGCAGCCGGCGCACCGTTTCGAGCCCCTCGTCGAACCGCTCGCGGCTTTCGTCGAGGCTGATCCCGAAGCGCGCGAACTCGTGCGGCAAAAATGCGCGCGCGAAGCCGACTTCGAGGCGCCCGTGCGAGATCGCGTCGAGCATTCCAATCTCGCCGGCGAGCTTGAGCGGATGGTTAAATACGGGCAGCACGGCGCCGGTGATCAGCCGCATGCGCACGGTGCGCGCCGCGGCCGCGCTCAAGAACAGCAGCGGGTTGGGCGAGTATCCGCCGTAGGGAGTGAAATAGTGCTCGACCATGCGCACGTGGCGGTAACCCAGGCGCTCGCCGTCGGCGCACAACCGCAGCGCGCTATCGAAATACGCCTCCGCGGAGATCTCGTTCCCGACCGACGGAAAGAACTGTAGCCCGAATTCCATACGTCCGCCTTGGCCCCGCCGGAACTTCCCCCTGCCGACCCGAAGCGCGGCGGTATGACGACCGGCAACGACTCCCCGCACGAGCGCGCGCACGCGCGTTTGGAAGCGATGCGCGCCGAATCGCTGGCGCCCGCAGGCGAGGCTGCCAACGCGCGCCAGCGCGAACGCGGCAAACGCACGGCGCGGGAGCGCGTCGAGGCGCTCGTCGATCCGGGATCGTTCGTCGAACTCGACCGCTTCGCCGTCCATCGCTCGAATGCGTTCGGTCTGGAAGACCGGCAGTTTCTCGGCGACGGCGTCGTGACCGGCCACGCCAAGATCGACGGGCGCGCGGTGTTCCTCTTCTCGCAGGACTTCACCGTGCTCGGTGGATCGCTGGGCGAAGTCTTTGCCGAGAAGATCTGCAAGGTGATGGATCTGGCCGCGCGCACCGGCGCGCCGATGATCGGCATCAACGATTCGGGCGGCGCGCGCATCCAGGAAGGCGTCGTGAGCTTGGGCGGCTACGCCGAGATCTTCTGGCGCAACGTGCAGGCGTCGGGCGTGATCCCGCAGATCAGCCTGATCGCGGGCCCGTGCGCCGGCGGCGCGGTGTATTCGCCCGCAATCACCGACTTCACGATCATGGTCGAGGGCATCTCGCAGATGTTCATCACCGGCCCCGAGATCATCAAGACCGTCACCGGCGAGGACGTGACGTTCGAAGAGCTCGGCGGCGCGATGACGCACGCCGTCAAGTCGGGCGTCAACGATCTCGTCGCGGCCGACGAGGACGAGATGAACCTGCACGCGCGCCGGCTGCTCTCGTTCATCCCGCAGAACAACCTCGACGACGTGCCGCTCGTAGCGACGGACGACGATCCGCAGCGGCTCGCGCCGGAACTCGACAGCGTCATCCCCGACGCGCCGAACAAGCCCTACGACATGCTCGACGTCATCGTGCCGACCGTCGACGACGGCGACTTCTTCGAACTGCAGCCGCTCTACGCGCAGAACATCGTGACCGGTTTCGGGCGCATCGGCGGGCGCAGCATCGGGATCGTGGCCAATCAGCCCAACCGCCTGGCCGGCGTGCTCGATATCGCGGCCTCGCGCAAGGCCGCGCGCTTCGTGCGCTTTTGCGATGCGTTCAACATCCCGCTGCTCACTTTCGTCGACGTGCCCGGCTTCTTGCCCGGCACCGATCAGGAATACGGCGGCATCATCAAGCACGGCGCGAAGCTGCTGTACGCGTTCGCCGAAGCGACGGTGCCGAAGATCACGGTGATCACGCGCAAGGCCTACGGCGGTGCCTACGACGTCATGGCGTCCAAACACATTCGCGCCGATATCAACCTCGCGTGGCCGACGGCCGAGATCGCGGTGATGGGCGCGGCCGGCGCGGTCAAGACCATCTTCCGCCGCGAGATCGCCGCGGCCGCCGATCCCGACGCGAAGACGGCCGAGCTCGTGACGCAATACGGAGAACGCTTCGCCAACCCGTTCATCGCCGCGCAACGCGGCTACGTCGACGATGTGATCCCCGCCTCGACCACCCGGCGCGCCGTCGCCGGCGCGCTGGAGATGCTGGCCGGCAAGCGCGTGGAGCGGCCGAAGCGCAAGCACGGGAACATCCCGCTGTGAGGCGATTCGCGGCCGCGCTGGCGGCGCTCGCGCTGCTCGGCGCGAACGCGCCGGCCGTCGAGCGGCTGGGCGGCACGCGCGCGGCGATCGTGCTGCCGGACGGACCGCCCGGCGCCAGCATCGTCTTGCTCCCCGGCGGGTCGACGCGGCTGAAGATCGGACCGGACGGCGACACGGAGAGCGGCAATTTCGTCATCCGCATCCGGCAGGCGTTCCTCGACGCCGGCTTCGCCATCGTCTATGTCGAGGATCCGAGCAACCTGGCCCCGGTGGTGGCGCGGATGCGCCGCATCGCCCGGCCCGTCATCTACGTCGGCACCAGCAACGGGACGGCCGTCGCCGCACGGAGCGCGGCCGCGCTGGGCAGCGACGGGCCCGACGCCATCGTGCTCACCTCGACGGTCACCGGCATCTCCGGCCAGTATCCATATTCCGCGGCGTCGGCCGATTTCAGCCGCATCGCGGTGCCGGTGCTGTTCGTGCACAACCGCAACGACGATTGCCGCGTTTCCCCGCCCGCGGGCATCGCCGGGCTCATCGCGCGCCTGCCGTCGACGACCCCGGTCGCGCGCATCGACGTCAGCAGCGACCGCACCCCGAACGATCCATGCGGACCCTTTTCGCCGCACGGGTACCTCGGGATCGAAGGCGACGTCGCCGCCGCGATCGTTGCATGGATGCGCGCGCACGGCGCACAAGCTAGCCCCTAATGGGACTTCTCGACGGCAAGATCGCACTCGTCACGGGCGTGGCGAACCGCTGGAGCATCGCGACCGGCATCGCGCGCCAACTGCACGCCCACGGCGCCTCGCTCGTGCTCACCTATCAAGGCGAACGGGTCCAGGACGAAGTCGAGAAGCTAGCCACCGAACTCGGCGGAGCGCGCTGCCTGCCGTGCGACGTCACGTCGGACGCATCGCTCGCGGCGCTGCGCGACGTGGCCGGCCCGCTCGACGTGCTCGTGCACTCGATCGCCTTCGTCAAAAAAGAAGACCTCGGCGGCAAGGTGTACGACACCTCGCGCGACGGCTTCGCACTCGCGATGGATATCAGCGCCTACTCGCTGATCGCGCTGGTTGGCCACCTCAAAGAGAACCTCAACGACGGCGCCTCGGTGATGGCGATCAGCTATCTCGGCGCGACCCAGATCGTGCCGAACTACAACATCGCGGGGATCGCCAAGGCCGCGCTCGAGTCGATCGTGCGCTACCTCGCGTTCGATCTCGGCGCGCGCGGTATCCGGGTCAACGCGATCTCGGCCGGACCGATCTCGACCGCATCGTCGCGCCAAGTCGCGGGCTTCTCGGCGATGCCGAAAAAAGTCGCGGCCGCCTCGCCGCTTAAGCGCGGCGTCACGCCCGAAGACGTCGGCAACTGCGCCGTCTACTTGGCCTCGGAGCTGGCTCGCCAAGTGACCGCCGACGTGCACTTCGTCGACGCGGGCTTTCACGCGATGGGGATGCATCCCGATCCGCCGAGTCCGTAGTGCGCGCGCCGACCGCCGAGGAACTCGCGGCGATCGCCGCCGCCTACCTGCGCCTGACGGCCGTCACGGCGGAGCCGCCGCAACCGCCGTCGCGCTGGCGCGCGGCGGCCCGCGATCTCAGCCCCACGCAGCGCACGGCCTGGCGTGAAGCGGGCCGCTCGAGGTGAGCGCGCCGTTCGCGAAGATCCTCATCGCCAACCGCGGCGAGATCGCGGTGCGTGTGATCCGCAGCGCCAAGGAACTCGGCTGCGCGACGGTCGCGGTCTATAGCGACGCCGACCGCGACGCGCGCCACGTCGCGCTCGCCGGCGAGGCCTACCACCTCGGTCCGGCCGCACCGGCGCAATCGTATCTCAACGTCGAGCGTCTCCTCGACGTCGCGCTGCGCAGCGGCGCCGACGCGATCCACCCCGGCTACGGCTTCTTCGCTGAAAACGCGGCCTTCGCGCGCGCGGTGATCGCCGCCGGCATCACCTGGATCGGGCCGCATCCCGACGCCATCGACGCAATGGGCGACAAGGTCCGCTCGCGTCAGGCGATGGTGGCGGCCGGCGTGCCGGTCGTGCCCGGCGGGACGGAGCCGCTGGCCGATGCGGCGGCCGCGCGCGCCGCAGCGGCGGCGTACGGCCTGCCGCTGGCGCTCAAGGCGTCGGGCGGCGGCGGCGGCAAGGGCCTCAAGGTCGCGCACACGCTCGCTGAGATCGAATCGGCGTTCGCGAACGCGCAGCGCGAAGCGACGGCCTATTTCGGCAACGCGACGATCTACGCCGAGCGCTACCTCGCCGATCCCAAGCACGTCGAGTTGCAGATCCTCGCCGACAAGCACGGCCACGTACTGCACGTGGGCGAGCGCGATTGCTCGCTGCAGCGCCGCCATCAGAAGCTCTGGGAAGAAGCGCCGGCGGCGATCCCGGAACGCGTGCGCGACGGCCTGCGCCGCGCCGGCATCGCGGCCGCCCGCGCGATCGCCTACGACAGCGTCGGCACGATCGAGTGCCTGGTCGCGGACGGCGAGTTCTTCTTCCTCGAAATGAACACGCGTATCCAGGTCGAGCACACGGTCTCGGAGATGGTCTCGGGCATCGACTTGGTGCGCGAGCAGATCCTCGCGGCGAGCGGCCGGCCGCTGGCGTTCGATCAAGCGGCCGTCGACGCGGGTTTCCGCGGCCACGCGATCGAGGTCCGCATCAACGCCGAGGATCCGGCACGCAACTTCGCCCCCGCGCCCGGCACGCTGACGCGCTATGAAGAGCCCGGCGGGTTCGGTGTCCGCGTCGACTCCGCGGCCTACGCCGGGCTCACGATCACGGCCGACTACGACTCGCTGATCGCCAAGCTGATCGTGTGGGGCCGCGACCGCGACGAAGCGCGCGCGCGGCTGGCGCGCGCGATCGACGAATACCGCATCGGCGGCGTGCCGACGACGTTGCCGCTGCTGCGCGCGCTGGTCGACTACGGACCGGTCGTCGACGCGTCGTACGGCACGCAGACGCTCGAACCGTTCGCCGCGACGTTGGGCGGGCCGCCGGCCGGAACCGAGAGCCCGCCGGACGGCACGGTTGCCGCCCGCGAGGATACGCTCCGCGTCGAGGTCGACGGCCGGCTCTTTCGCGTGCGCTTCGTCGACTTGCCGTTGCCGCGGGGTGCGGCCCGGCCGCCCGCACCGCGCAAAGGCGGGACGGCGCGCAAGAGCGGCGCGGCGCACGGCAACGACGTCCTCGCGCCGATGCACGGCGTCGTGGTGGAGCTGCCGCTCGCGGCCGGCACGAGCGTCGCCGAGGGCGACGTCGTCGCGGTGATCGAAGCGATGAAGATGATGAACGAGATCCGCGCGCACAAGGCCGGCACCATCGCCGCCGTGCACGTCGTGCCGGGCGCGACGGTCGAGGCGCGCACGCCGCTGCTGACGCTGGCGTAGTGCCTGCCATACTGCTGCGCATCGCTCTGATCGCGGGTTTCTGTATCGACTTCGGCGTCGGGCTGCTGGCGCTCGTCGCGCAGCCGCTGCTCCAACCGCTGCTCGATATCCCGGTCAAGGACCCGGCCGTCACGACGATCGCGGGCGGGGAACTTATCGTGGCCTCCGCGCTCTATGCCTTCGTCCTGCGCGACCCCCGGCGCTGGCAGCCGCTGCTGTGGCTGTGCGTGCTCGATCAGACCTTCGGCGTCGTTCTGCCCGCGCTCGAGATCGCGCGCGGGCACGCACCCGCGACGCTGAAGACGCTCGGACCGATGCCGTTCCAGGCCATCCTGATCGCGATCTACCTCATCGCCGCGCGGCGCGGGCCGGCCGCGCGGGCCTGACGAAGCGCACCCTCGTGCCCGCACGCGAGATCAACGCCAGCGGAATCCCGCTTCAGGCGTTCTACGACGGCCCAGCGACCGGTCGAGCCGAACCGGGGACGTTTCCGTTCACCCGCGGCATCCGGCGCGACATGTATCGCGGCCGGCACTGGACGATGCGCCAATACGCCGGCTTCGCAACGGCCGCGGAATCCAACGCGCGCTATCGCTACCTGCTCGAACGCGGCGTGACGGGGCTCTCGGTCGCCTTCGACCTGCCGACGCAGTTGGGCTACGATTCCGATGCGCCGCAGTCGCGCGGCGAGGTCGGCAAGGTCGGCGTCGCGATCGATACGATCGCCGACATCGAGGCGCTCTTCGCCGATATTCCGCTCGACCGCGTGACGGTCTCGATGACGATCAACGCGCCGGCAGCGATCTTGCTCGCGCTCGTACTGGCGCTCGCGCGCCGGCGCGGCATCCCGTTCGACCGGCTCGGCGGCACGGTCCAGAACGACGTGCTCAAGGAGTACGTCGCGCGCGGCACCTACATCTTCCCGCCCGGGCCGTCGCTGCGGCTCGTCACCGACGTCATGGCCTACTGCGCCGAGCACGTGCCCAACTGGAATACGATCTCGATCTCGGGCTACCACATTCGCGAAGCCGGCTCGACCGCGCTCCAAGAGATCGCGTTCACGCTCGCCAACGCCAAAGCGTACCTGCACGCCGCGCAGCGCGCCGGCCTCGCCGTCGATACGATCGCGCCGCGCATCTCGTTCTTCTGGAACGCGCACAACGACTTTTTCGAAGAGGTCGCCAAGTTTCGCGCCGCGCGGGCGCTGTGGGCGCAGATCGTGCGCGACGAGTTCGGGTCCCGCGATCCGCGCTCGCAAATGCTGCGCTTCCATACCCAAACCGGCGGTTCGACCTTGACCGCACAGGAGCCCGAGAACAACGTCGTCCGCGTGACCTTGCAGGCGCTCGCGGCGGTGCTCGGCGGAACGCAGTCGCTGCATACCAACGGCGCCGACGAAGCGCTCGGGCTGCCGACGGCCGACGCGGCCCGCGTCGCGCTGCGCACGCAGCAGATCATCGCGTTCGAGAGCGGCGTGAGCGACGTCGTCGATCCGCTGGCCGGATCGTACTACGTCGAGGCCCTCACCGACGCGCTGATCGAACGCGCCCGCGCGTTGATCGGCGAGATCGACGCGCTGGGCGGCGCGGTTGCGGTGGTTGAGAGCGGCTGGATGGCGGAGCAAATCGGCGAGTCCGCGTACCGCGCGCAACAGGCGATCGAACGCGGCACGGCGCGCGTCGTCGGCGTGAACGCGTTCGTCGAAGAGACCACGGCGCCGCCGATCCCGATTCAACGGATCGACGCCTCGATCGAACGCGCGCAAGTCGATCGTTTGCGCGCGTTTCGCGAACGGCGCGACGGCGCGCGGGTCGAGACGGCGCTCGCAGCGGTGCGCGCGGCGGCCGAAGGGACGGCCAATTTGATGCCGCCGTTCATCGAAGCGGTCGACGCCGGCGCGAGCGTCGGCGAGATCGCCGCCCTGCTGCGCGCGGTCTTCGGCACGCACGTCGCCCGCGAGCGCATCGCGTGAGCCTGATGAAGGATGCGCCGATCGATCACATCGCGATCGTCGTGGCCGACCTCGACGCGAGCCTCGCGCTCTACACGCAGACGCTCGGATTCAGCGTGGTCTACCGCGAGATCGTCGCCGACCAGGGCGTCGAGACCGTCGGCCTGCGCAGCGGCGACGCCGTCGTGGAACTGTTGCGTCCGCTCGATCCGGGCTCGCCCGTCGCGCGCTTCCGCGGCGAGGCACCCTCGAAGCTGCACCACACCGCGTACCGCGTCGACGATCTCGCTGCGGAGCTCGCACGCCTCACGGCGGCCGGCGTGCGGCTGATCGACACCGAGCCGCGGCGCGGCGCGCACGGCAATTTGATCGCCTTTCTCCACCCGCGCTCGACCGGCGGCGTCCTGATCGAACTCTGCCAGCCGGCCGCGCGAACGTGAGCGCGCTCGACTCGGCCGACGAATGGGCGCTGCGCGTCGAACTCGCCGCCTGCTACCGGTTGTTCGACTATCTCGGCTGGACCGAGATGATCTTCAACCACATCACGATGCGCGTGCCCGGGCCCGAACACCACTTCCTGATCAACCCGTTCGGCTTGCACTACAGCGAAGTCACGGCGTCGAATCTCGTGAAGATCGATCTCGACGGCAAGATCGTCGGGCAGTCGGACTATCCGGTGAATCCGGCCGGCTTCGTGATCCACAGCGCCCTGCACGCGGCCGTCCCGCGCGCGCGCTGCATCATGCACACGCACACGACCGCGGGCCTCGCGGTCGCCTCCTCGAAGCGCGGGCTTGCGCCGACCAACCGCTATGCCGCCTCGGTGCTCGACGGCGTCGCCTACCATGACTTCGAGGGCCCGTCGGTGCACGACGGCGAGAAGGCGCGGCTGGTCGCCGACCTCGGCGACAAACGCGCGCTGATCCTGCGCAACCACGGCCTACTCGTGCACGGTCCGACGATCCCCGATGCCTTCGTGGTGCTGCTCAAGCTCGAGCGCGCCTGCGAGATTCAGACCGCAACGTGCGCGATCGACGCGGGCATCACGATCCCCGACGACGTCTTGGCGATATCGTTCGACGTGAGCGACGATCCCGCGACGACCCGCGGCTCGAAGCGCATATTCGATGCAATGATTCGGCAAGTCGACAAGCGCGACGACTCGTATAAACGATAGGGAACGGTCGCGGACGCGCCAAAGGACCTGCAGGACACGCCATCGAGGAGCGAACGTATGACCACCGTTCTGAACGCCGAGGCGCCGGCAACCGGCGTGACCGAGTGTAGCCCCGAAGAGTGGAAGCTGCGCGTCGAGCTCGCCGCCTGCTATCGCGTCTTCGCGTATCTGGGTTGGATCGAGATGATCTTCAACCACATCACGATGCGCGTGCCCGGCCCCGAGCACCACTTCTTGATCAATCCGTTCGGTCTGCACTACACCGAAGTGACGGCCTCGAACTTGGTCAAGATCGATCTCGACGGCAACATCATCGGGCACTCGGCCTATCCGGTCAATCCGGCCGGCTTCGTGATTCACAGCGCGATCCACGCCGCCGCGCCCGATGCGCTGTGCATCGTGCACACGCACACGACCGCCGGCATGGCGGTGGCCTGCTCGAAGCGCGGCCTCGTGGCCAACAACTTCTACGGCTCGGCGGTGCTCGATAAAATCGCCTATCACGATTTCGAAGGACCGGCGGTCGACGATGCGGAGAAGCCGCGGCTCGTCCGCGACCTCGGCAACAAGCGCGCGCTGATCCTGCGCAATCACGGGCTGCTCTGCCACGGCAAGACGATTGCCGAAGCGTTCGACCTGCACTACCGGTTGCAGCGCGCCTGCGAGGTTCAACTCGCGACGAGCAACATCGACGAAGGGATCATGATTCCGGAATCGATCCGCGAGCGCTCGCGCAACATCGTGCTCGACGCCGGGCGCTTGAAGATGGACGCGCCGCCGCCGCCGAGTCCGCAAAAACTTTTCGATGCGATGGTGCGCATCGTCGATCGCATCGACCCCTCGTACAAGAACTGAAGCCGGAGGAACCAATCGTGACGACAACCCTCGAAAAACCCGGCGCGACGCCCCCCGGCTACAGCCCCGAAGAATGGGCGCTGCGGGTCGAACTCGCCGCCTGTTACCACCTGTTCGATTATCTCGGCTGGATCGAGATGATCTTCAACCACATCACGATCCGCGTGCCCGGACCCGAACACCACTTCCTGATCAACCCCTTCGGCCTGCACTACAGCGAAGTGACGCCGCAGAATCTGGTCAAGATCGATCTCAACGGCAAGATCGTCGGACACTCCGACTATCCGGTCAATCCGGCGGGCTTCGTGATCCACAGCGCCCTGCACGCGAACGTGCCCGACGCCCTGTGCATCATGCACACCCACACGACGGCCGGCCTCGCCGTCGCTTCGTCGAAGCGCGGGCTCGTGCCGACGAATTTCTACAGCGCGACCCTGATGAGCGACATCGCCTATCACGACTTTGAAGGCCCCTCCGTGCACGACGACGAGAAGGCGCGCCTGGTGGCCGACCTCGGCGACAAGCACGCGATGATCCTGCGCAACCACGGCCTGCTCGTCGCCGGCCCGACGATCCCCGATACGTTCGAGTTGATGTTCCGCCTCGACCGCGCGTGCGAGATTCAAGTCGCGACCGAGCAGATCGACGAGGGCATCCTGATCTCGGACGAGATCTGCAAAACGGCGGCGTCTCGCATCCTGAACAACAAACGCCCGACGCCGCCCGGCCAGGCCGCGGTGGCCGGCAAGACCGCGCAGATCTTCTTCACCGCGATGGCGCGTCAGGCCGAAAAGAAGCGTTTGGCGGCGGGCTTACCGCCGAACGGGAGCTTCTAGCCGCACGTCCAGCTCGGTCTCGAACGTCCGGTCCCAGGGGAGCGTGATCGTCAGCCCCATATCCCGGTACGCCGGGTAGATCGAACGCAACAGATCGAGCGCGTGCGGCCACAGCGCCGCGCGATTCTCCGATGCCGCGAACGTCGCGGCGTCGGGCAACAGATACGTGTGATCGGCGACGCCGCGTGCACTCAGTTCGGCGTTGATCTGCGGGCGCGCGAAATCGTGGAAGGCGTAATCGTCGGCGTAGCGGTCGAGCATGAACTGCGCGTGGGCCGTCGCGTCGTACGTGCCGGTCGCGCGCCCGGCCAGCACCGCGATCGCTTCCGGTAGCGCGGTGCCGATCGTGTTCGCGGTGGTATTCCACGATGCGAACGCATCGATCTCGCCGGCGACGCCGCGCGCGATCAGGGCTTCGGTCAGCGCCCGTTGTTGCGGAACGTCGTCGGCGGCGAGAAACGTGAGGTCCGCGACGGCCGGCCGTGGCCCGGTCGCCGCGCCGGCTTCGGCAGCGATCGCAGCGACGAAGCGCGCTTGGTCGCCGGCGCCGGTATCCGGCACCTGCACGAATAAGTCGACGTCGGCGTCGCCGCCTTCAACGCGGCGCGCGCCGCAGGCGCGGACGATCGCCGCGATCGTCGCATCGATGGGCGCGAACTCGAGCGGATCTTGGACCGCGGCGCCGCCGTCCCGCGAGTAACGCACGCGCACCCGCGGGACGAGGCGCGCCTGGTGCGCCAACTCGGCCGCGGTGAGCACCATCCCGAGTTCGTCGGCGCCCGGTTCGATCGCCGCGCGCTCCGGCGCGAGCCGGCGCTCGGCGAAGCCGCGCAGTGCCGCGACGTCGCGCAGATGCAGACCGACCGGACCCGCGTCGTCCTGACCGATGACGATGCGATCGAACGCTCCCGCCGCCGTCAACTGCAGCGCGAACAGGTCGACCGCGCGATCGCGCGCGCGCGTGGCGAGATAGGCGTCGAGCACGCCGCCGAGCCGGCCCGCCAGTTTCGCCGCCAGCGCGCGCTGCTCGCCGGTCCGCGGCGGATCGGGCAGATTCGCGTATTGCGTCAGCTCGTCGACCGCATCGCCGGCCGCAAAGAAGCGCGCCGCGGCGCCGATCGCCGGGACGCCGGTCGGCGCCAAGCGCATAACCGTTCCGAACAGCGCGAACGTCGCCTGCGGACGCTGCGCGCGGAACGCGGCCAGATCGCGCAAGCGCGTTTGCGCGACGTACGCGGGCACGCCCGGCGCGCGCGAGGCGATCAAACCGCCGTAATCGATCATGTCGGTCGAGACGACGAAGGCCCGCGCATCGGCCGGCGCTTCCTCGTGCAACCAGCGTTGCAGCGCGGCCGGATCGCCGGGCTGCAGGTAGCGCCCGAGCAGCGCCCGCGGCGGCGTGACGACCCGCACGCCGGCGATCGCTCCGAGCATCGCGGGCAACTGCGCGGTGACGGGACGGTCGTCGAGCGGAATCAGGACGAACGTCGCCGCCAGCGCCAGCAGGCTAGCTGCGAAAACCGTAGAGCCCGTGCCCGTTCGGATCGGCGACGAAGATCTTGTACGCCTTCTTGATCCCCAGCGACTGGGTGTAGATGATGTGAATCGGCGTCTGGGGTCGCAAGGTCGCGGTCTGGACGCTCTTCCCGTCACGCAGGTTGGTGTACTTGGGGAAGTAGAGGAACGATTGGTCCGAGGCGTCGCCGTCGATGCAATGCACCTTGATATTCAGATCCGAGACGTGCCGGATGAAGCCGTGGCAGTCCTTGAAGTGGCCGCCGGCGGGAGCGACCGCCGGGGCTGCCGGGGCCGTCGTGGCGTCGTCGTTCGGCGGCGTCTGCGCGGACGCCGTCACCCCGGCGCACGCCGCGAACGCCAGGACGGCAAGCGTGCGACGAAGCAGGGCGAAGAGAACGTTCATGGTGGTCCTTTCATGATCGAATGCCGCACGATGGCGAGCGCGGAACGGTACGATGCGTACGCGCTGATGGAGCGTTTCCGCAGCGATGCGGCTGCGCTCGGCGAAGCGCTCACGCTCTTCGTCGAACGGCCCGATTACGGGTTTGTTTGGCTGGCCTACCTCGACGATCATCCCACGGCGTGCGTTTCCGTCGCGCTCGGGATCGACACCGAGACCGGCGGCCTGATCGCGACCCTGCGCGATCTCTACGTACTCCCCGAACGGCGGCGAAGCGGAATCGGTTCCGCCCTGCTCGTGACCTTGGAAGCGCGGCTGGATCAGCTCGGCGTGACGCGTGTGGAAGCGCTCGGCGAGCCCAGCCTACTGCCGTTCTTTCGCGCGAGATCGTACCGCGCCGGCAGCGTCACCTTCACCGCTCGCCGATAAGCGAGGCCAGCCGCCCGCCGGCCTCGGCCAGGAGCCGTTCGGCGGTCGCCCGGTCGACGTCGCGGCGCGCCATTACGACGGCCGTCTTCACGGCGCCGCCGGCGGCTGCGAGCAAAGCCCGCGCGTCGACGTCGCCCGCGAGTTCGCGCACCAGCCGTTCCGCGCGCGCGCGCAGCTTCTCGTTGCTCGCGACGACGTCGACCATCAGGTTACCGTAGGTCTTCCCGAGTGCGATCATCGCCGCGGTGGAGATCGCATTGAGGACGATCTTCTGCGCCGTCCCGGCGCGTAGACGGGTCGAGCCGGCGATCGGTTCGGCCGCGGTCAGCGCCTCGATCGCGATATCGGCCTCGAGCGCGAGCGGGCTGCCGGCGACGTTGACCAGCGCGATCGTGCGGGCGCCGCGCGCGCGCGCCGCCGCCAAGGCCGCGGCGACGAACGGCGCCGAGCCGCTGGCCGAGACGCCGAGGACGACGTCGTCCGGCCCCATGCCCGCGACCGCCGCGGTGCCCGCATCGCGGTCGTCCTCGGCGCCTTCCACGGCGTGACGCAGGGCGGCGTAGCCGCCGGCGATGCAGCCGCTCCAGCGTTCGGGCGGGAACCCGAAAGTCGGTCCGAGCTCCGCGGCATCGAGCACGGCTAAGCGGCCGCTGGTCCCGGCTCCGGCCACGAGCACGCGCCCCCCGGCGCGCAGCGCCGCGACGATCGCATCGACGGCGCGCGCGATCGCGTCCGCAGCACCGGCGGCGGCATCGACGGCGCCGCGTTGTGCCTCGACGAGCAAGCGGACTTGCGTTGCGGTATCGGCACGGTCGATGCCGGCGGTGCGCGTGTCGACCGACTCGGTCGACGGCACGTGCGCGCTCATTGCGCCGCGAGCGCCTCGGCGAGGCGCAGCGCACCGGTCGCCGCGCCGTCGCGGCCGCGCAGGATCTCGGCGCCCGGCAGATCGCCGACGATCCGCGTCTCGAGCAAGAATGTCAGCAGGCTGTTTTCGGTCAGCAGACCGCCGGCGAGCGCGACGCGCGGCGAGGCCTCGTGCAGGCCGACGGCGCGCGCGGCGCTCTTGACGAGCTCGCCCAATTCGAGGCCCGCCTGCTGCACGATCTTCGCCGCGGCGCGATTGCCTTTGCCCGCGAAGGCGATGATGCCCGGCGCGAGCGCTGCGATCGTCGCGGGCGCGTGCGGCACATCGTAGAGCGCATCGAGGTACGCGTCGCGGTCCGGAGCGTCCAGGGCCCGCGCCACGAGGTCGGTCGTTTCGTCGGCCCGCGCGCGGCCGTCGAGCACGCGTCCGTAAAGCCGCACCGCCGCGAGGCCGATCGCGTAGGCCGAGCCCTCGTCACCGGCAAGATAACCCAGCCCGCCGATTCGCGCGCGGCGTTCACCGTTCTCGGCATAGGCGATCGAGCCCGTGCCCGCGATCAGCACCACGCCCGGACCGGCCGGGATCGCCGCGCGCAGCGCGATCGCGGCATCGTCGCCGACCGACACGCGCGCGGCCGGAAAGGCGGCGGCGATGAGTTCCTCGAGCTCGGCGGCGACGCTGCGCCGTCCCGCACCCGCCGCGCCGACCACGACCGCGGCCGGCCGCCGGTGCGCCAGCGCCTTGCGCACGACGGTCAGGATCGCATCGGCGGCATCGTCGGTGCCGAGGGTCGTGGCGTTGGCGCCGGCTCCCTCGGCCGCGCCGGCCGGGTGGCCGTTGCTCGAGACGAGCGCGCGCGTGGCGGTTCCGCCGGCATCGACGCCGACGGCTACGAGATCATCCATCCGTGCTCTCTTCCGCGCGCACCCGCGCGATCAATGCCGCCAGGTCGACCGGGGCGATCGCCCCGAGCACGCGCGGCCCGCGCGCACCGGTGACCCGCGGCAGGCCCGCCGGCCGCTCGCGTAACGTTTCGTAGCCCAGGAGCGCGAACGCGATCGCTTCTTTCGCATCGGGATCGATGCCGTAGGCATCCGAGGTCTCCACCGCGCCTGGCAACGCAGCGCGCAACCCGTCGAGGATCGTCAGGTTGTGCGCGCCGCCGCCGCTGACGATCGTCCGCGCCGCATCCGGCGCTGCCGCGCGGATCGCCGCCGCGGCGCTGCGGATCGTCAGCTCGGTCAAGGTCCGCACCGCGTCGCCGAACGGCAGCGCGTCGAGCGCAGCCCGCGAGCGCGCCAAGAACGGCGCACCGAAGCGCTCCCGGCCGGTCGACTTCGGCGGCAGCCGCGCGAAGTACGGATCGGCCAGCCACTCCGCCAGCAGCCCCTCGTCCGGCGTACCGGCCCGCGCGAAGGCACCGGCGCGGTCGAAGCGCGCGCTCCCGCCGGTGCGCGCTTCGACGTAGGCGTCGATCGGCAGGTTCCCCGGTCCGCAATCGAATGCGATCGCATCGCCCGGTCCGCCGCCGGCGCGCAGCACGGTCAGGTTGGCGATGCCGCCGACGTTGAGCGCGACGCGCGTCTCCGCGGCAGCGCCGAGCAGCACGGCGTCGACGTACGGCACGAGCGGCGCGCCTTGCCCGCCGGCGGCCGTATCGGCGCTACGGAAATCGGCGATCACCGTACGGCCCGTCGCCTCGCGAATGCGAAACGGGTCGCCGATCTGCAACGAACGGTGCGCGTCGCCGTCGTGCGCGAGCGTGAGCCCGTGCGAGGCGACGAAATCGGCTTCGGCCGCACCGGCTGCGAGCGCCGCGCGCGCGAACGCTTCGCCGACGCCGGCGTGCAAGGCCGCGAATTCGAGCGCGTGGAGCGGTGCCGGCGGATACGCGGCCAAGAGCCGCAGCCGGAGCGCGGGCGCGAACGGCTGCGTGAGAAACGCGAGCGTGCGCACCTCGTAGCTCGCACCGCGCGGACGCAATTCGACGCGCACCGCGTCGATGCCGTCGAGCGATGTGCCCGACATCAAGCCGACGGCGATCACGTGCCGTACGCCGCGACGGCGGCGTCGCACAACGCGGCACGCACGTCGCGCAGATCGCTGCGGCCGTAATGCACCGCGTTGGTGAGCACCACGATCGAGAGGTCGCGCTGCGGGTCGGCCCACACGCACGTCCCGGTAAACCCCGTATGTCCGAACGTCTGCGCTGAGAGCGCCGCACCGCACGAATTCTCATCGCTCGTCTTGAGCGCCCAGCCGAGTCCGCGCCGCAGCACCGGATCGAACGCTTGCTCGCGGGTGGCGGCGAAGACGAGTTCCGCCGGCAACGGCGAGGGCCGGCCGTGATAGGGCGCGAGATAGCATTCCGCCAGCCGCGCCACGTCGCGGGCATCGGCGAACAAGCCGGCGTGGCCCGCCGCGCCGCCCGCGAGCGCCGCCTTTTCGTCGTGCACGCTCCCTTGCACGAGACCGCGCCACGCGTCGCGCTCGGTGGCCGGGAACGCCTCGCCGCGCTCGCGTAGCGCAAAGGTCACGCACGCGCAGCCGAGCGTTCGCAACTCGCGCTCGATCAACGGCTCGAGCGCGAGGCCCGCGCTGCGCGCGAGCACGACGCCGAGCGCGAGGAAACCGAGATCGCTGTACACGACGCGCTCGCCCGGCACCGCGACCAGCGGTTCGCGTAGCGCGAACGCTTCGATGCGTTCGGCGAAGAGCGTGCGATAATCGGCGCCGCTGCGAAATCCGGCCACGTGCGCGAGCAGGGCTCGCAGCGTGACGGTCGCGTGATCGCCGTCGCGCCATTCGGGCACGAGGCCGGTCAGCGGCGCGTCGAGTTCGAGCGCTCCGCGCGCGACGAGCAGCAGCGCGACCGTCGCGAGGAAGACCTTCGTGATCGACGCCAGATCGAACCGCGTATCGACGTACACGGCGGGGCCGCCGTCGTCGCGCACCGTCCCGGCCGCGCGTTCGTACACGACGCGCCCGCCGCGTTCGACGCGCACGACGGCCGCGCTGTAGCGCGCGAATAGGTGCCGCTCGATCAGCGCGTCCAACCGCGCCGCACCGGCGGCGCTACTAGCCGACGGCGGCGGCGAGCGCAACGGGCAGGGTTCCCTGGGCACGCGCGCGCCCCGACAGCACGTCGGCGCACGCTTCAAACGCCAGCGCGTCGTCGCCGTAAATGCAGGCGACGGAACGCGCCGTGGGCCACAGCAGCGCATCGTAGGGTTCGGCGACCGAGACGATCGTCGCGTCGGGAACGAGGGCCAAGATGCGTTCGACCGCGGCACGCTGCGCGGGATGGCGGTGCGCGGCGCGCACGGTGACGACGTAGTTGCGCGCGCCGAGCGCCGGGACGTGACCCAGCAAGAGATCGAGGTCGTCCTCGCCCGGATCGAGCGCGACGCGCATGACTTCGCTCTTCCAACGCCGCGCGCGCAATGCCGCGCTCAACGACTGCCGCGCGCGCCGCGTCTCGGCCGCGCCGTCGAACGCATCGCCCTCGAACGAGATCACCGTTACCGGCTGCCCGTCACGCAGGCGCAGATCGCCGCGCACGGCGGTCACCGCGCGGCGCGCCGTTGCGAGCGGCAGCTCGAGGTCGAGCGTTCCGGCGTACGGCTGCGGCGTCGCGTACCGCTCGCGCAGCGCGCGCACGCGACCGGCGGCCTCGAGCAGGCGTTCGCGCGGCAGCGTTCCGGCGTCGACCGCGGCGGCGATCGCCTCGGCCGCGGCGCGGGCCAGCGGCAGCGACCGGCTCACGAGCAGCAGGTCCGCTCCGGCGGCGAGCGCCGCGACCGCACCGGCGACCGTTCCCGGATCGCGCGCGATCGCGTCCATCTGCAAGCAATCCGTACACGCGACGCCGGTGAAGCCGAGCTCGTCGCGCAAGAGGCCGGTGAGGATGCGCGGCGAGAGCGACGCCGGCCGCACGGCATCGAATGCGGCGTACACGACGTGCGCGGCCATCACGATCTGCGCCGCGCCCGCGGCGATCGCCGACGCGAACGGCAGCAGATCGCGCGCGCGCAGCGTCGCTTCGTCCGCGCCCGCGTACGGCAACGCGAGGTGCGAATCCGTCGCGGTCGCACCGTGGCCGGGAAAATGCTTGAGCGTCGCGGCCACGCCGCCACTTTCGAGCCCGCGCGCGAACGCCCCGGCGAAGCGGCCCACGCGCAGCGGGTCGCTGCCGTACGAGCGCGTCCCGATCACGGCATTGGCGGGATCGAGCGCGCAGTCGGCGACCGGCGCGAAATCGACGCTGACACCGAGCCGCGCCAAGTCGCGGCCGAGCAGGCGGCCGAGTTCTTCGCACGCGGCCACGTCGCCGGCGGCGCCGACGGCCATCGCCGCGGGCAACGCCGCGACCGGAGCGCCGATGCGCGCCACGCGGCCGCCTTCTTGATCGACCGCGATCAGCGGCGCGGGTGCTGCGAGCCCGCGTAGCGCGGCGATCAGCTCGCGCAGCGCGCCCGCATCACCCACGTTGCGGCCGAACAGCACGATCGCCCCGGGCGCAAAGTCGCGGAGTTCGTCGAGCGGCGCTTCACCCGGATGCGTGCCGTCGAAACCGACGGCGACGATACTCCGGGCGAGCGCCGCAGCGTTCACGGCAGCAGGCGGATGATCTGGGCGACGTACTTGCCGCCCGCGACGCTGGAGAGAATCTGTACCCGCTGCCCCGCTTTGAGATCGCTCAGCGCGTGGTAGGCGGAATCGCGGCCTTCGATCGTGGTCGACGGCATCACGCTGACCTCGATGCGTCCGCGCGCGCCGGCGTCGATTCCGAGCAGGCTACGCTGATAATCTACGGCGGTGACGCGACCGTCGATCGTGCCGCCGTTCCGGGCCTCGGCCGGCGGCACGGGGCTGGGCTGGGCGGCGGCCGCCACCGGCGCCGCCAGAACGAGTCCGAGGGCCAACAGGATGCGCGCAAGCATATCAGTGTAGAGAACGCGCCGGCGGCTCAGGCCGTTCCCAGGTCGGCGAGATAGCCCGCACGCGCTGCCTCATCGCCCGCGCGCGCTGCCGCGATGAGGCCGCGCAAGCGACGGACGCCTTCATCGTCGACGGGCAGGCCGGCGAGCGCCAGCCGCAAGGCGATCAGCGCTTCGTCCGCGACGCGCGCGCCAAGCAAGTCGAGCGCCCGGTAAAACGCCTGCGCCGCAGCGATCGGACTCCGCTCCGCCAACACCGCGGCGACCGCTGCTTCTTTCGCAGGCCGTCCGTCGAGCAAGTAGCCGTCGATCGGGTGCAACTAGTCGAGGTCGGCTTCCAAGGCCTCGGCGGTACGCTGCATGACGCGCGCCAGTAGGGCGACGGCGCCGGCCCGATTCGTGTTGAGCAGCATGTACTGCATGCGATCGTTCGGATGCAGAACGACGAAGATACCCTTGCTGCCCGTCGTGATCGACTTCAGAATGCGATCGACGAAGGCCCGGTCCTCCGCGTCGAGTTCGACGGTCGCCTCTTCTTCGGCGAGCATGTCCTTGAGAAACGTGTCGAGATTGCTCGGGAGGTCCATGCGAAAAGATCCAACCCTCAAAAACCGGAGAGGCGTACTGGAAGTATCATCGGCGCGTTAAGCCCGTCACTTGAGGCCGTTTTGCCGGCTCCGCTTCGGGTGGGCGGGGGTGCCGGGGAAGTCGCCGAAGGGCGCGCCATGTTCAAAGGATTCGCAGCCTTCCTCGCCCGCGGCAACGTGATCGACTTAGCGGTCGCGGTCGTGATCGGCGGCGCGTTCGGAGCGGTCGTCACCGCGCTCGTGAAGGACCTGCTGACGCCGCTCATCGCAGCCGTGTTCGGCAAACCGGATTTCGCCGGGCTTGCGTTCAGCCTCAACGGTAGCGTGTTCCCATACGGCGACTTCGTGAACGCGCTCATCTCCTTCCTAAGTATCGCCGCGACGATTTACTACGTGGTCGTGCTACCGGCCGAGCGGATCAAGAGCTTGCGCGCCGCGCCGGCGCCCGAACCGCCCGCAGTAGCAACGTGTCCCGAGTGCCTGAGCGAGATCCCGCTCGCCGCGACGCGTTGCAAATTCTGCACGGCGCCGGTTGGAACGGCCCGCGCCTAACCGGGCGCTCCGCTCATGCGCGTTCGACTCGCACTCTTGGCCGCCGGCCTTACCGTGGCGGCAACCGCCTGCAGCAGCATCAGCAGCACGGACGGCCAAAACGCGCCGCAACCGGCCGTGACGCAGGTCGAGAAAATTGCCGCCGACGCTTTGCTTACGACCGAAGTGAAGGCCAAGCTGATCACGGTGGACCTCAACTCGACGGCCTCGCTCGGCGTTCACGTCGCGGACGGCGTCGCGACGCTCACCGGCAGCGTGCGCACGGCGGCGGCGCGATCCGCGACCGTGGCGGCGGCGCGCTCGGTGCGGGGCATCCGGACCGTGCGCGATCAACTGAAAATCGATCCATCCTTGCCCGACATCGACCGCGAGCTGGGCGACGCCGCGCTCGCGGGCCGCATTGCCGGCGCGATCTTCACCGAAACCGGCACCACCGGCGTGCACGTCGACGTGCACGACGGCGTCGTGACGCTGCGCGGCAACGTGGTCGATCCGAAGATCCGAACCGCGGCCGCGCAGACCGCCCGCAACACGACGGGCGTCCGGTCCGTCATCGACGAGATGGGCAACTAGCGCCGCTCATTCGAACCGCAGCGCGACGATCGGATCGAGCCGCGACGCTTTGGCCGCCGGATAGTATCCGAAGAACACGCCGACCAGCGCCGAGAACGCGACCGAGAAGACAACCGCCTCGAGCGGCACCGCCGCCGGCCAATGCGCGAGCAACGACACGGCTACCGCGCCGAGCACGCCGAACGCAACGCCGATCGCGCCGCCGGCCGTCGAGAGGGCGACCGCCTCGATGAGGAACTGCCACAGGATCGCGCTGCGCCGCGCGCCGACCGCCAGCCGCAAGCCGATCTCGCGCGTGCGCTCGGTGACCGACACCAGCATGATGTTCATGATGCCGATGCCGCCCACGACGAGCGACACGGTTGCGACGCCGGCCAACAGCAATTGCAGGATCGCGGCCGTCGACTCGGCGGCGCTGGCGATATCTTGCAGGTTGCGAACCATGAAATCGTCGGGCATGCCGCCGGCGATGCCATGACGCGCTTCGAGTAAGGTCGTTACTTCAGCTTGTACCGCGTCGACGTTGGCCGGCGCGTCGGCGGAGACATCCATCGATGCGAGCGTCGTCTGGCCGGTGAGGCGCTGCAGCATCGAGCTGTATGGGATGACGATCGTATCGTCCTGATCTTGACCCACGCCGCTTTGACCTTTCGCGCCGAGCGTCCCGATCACGACGAACGGCACGTTCTTGATCAAGACGGTCTGGCCGAGCGGGTTCGCTCCGCCGGGGAAGAGGTTGTTGACGACGGTTTGCCCCAGCACGCACACCTTGGCCGAGTCGTCGACATCGGACTGCGCGATGAAGGTGCCCGAAGCCGTCGGCCACGAGCGGATGAACGTGTAGCTCGGCGCCACGCCCGTAACGGTCGTCTGCCAGTTGTTGCCGTTCGCGACGACCTGCGCGCGGAGCGTGACCGTCGGCGAAACCGCCGAGACATGCGGCAGCGCCGCGATCGCCAGGCCGTCGCCCGGCGTTAACGTCGACGCGCCGCCGCTGCCGGTGCGTACGCCGCTCTGATTGAGGCTGCCCGGCAGCACGACGATCATGTTGCTGCCGAGCGCGTTGATCTGATCGCTCACCGACGTGCGCGCGCCGGTACCGATCGCGACGGTAATGATGACGGCGGCGACGCCGATCACGACGCCGAGCATCGTGAGCAGCGAGCGTGACCGGTTGCGCAACAGGGCGAGGATCGCCGTGCGCGCGATGACGGAGCGTTTCATGACAGCACCGCTTCCCGGAGATTCGCCGTATCGGCGACGATGCGGCCGTCGCGGAACGTGACCGTCCGCTTGGCGAACGCCGCGACGTCGGGCTCGTGCGTGACGAGCATGATCGTGATGCCCCGCTCGTCGTTGAGGCGCCGGAAGAGCGCCATCACGTCGCCCGTCGAGCGCACGTCGAGCGCGCCGGTCGGTTCGTCGGCGAGGATCAGGCGCGGCTCGTTGACCAGCGACCGCGCGATCGCGACGCGCTGCTGCTGGCCGCCCGAGAGTTGGTTGGGGTGATGGTGGGCGTATTTGAGCAAGCCCACGTCGTCGAGGGCCGCCAGCGCCGCCGCGCGGCGTTCGCGCTCGCCGACGCCGGCGTAGAGCATCGGCAATTCGACGTTCTCGACGGCG
>Ga0302279_10000354_pt1 | contig 66621 bp, 65 predicted proteins | sample III_Bog_N3_3_FD_194541 | JGI IMG/M metagenome (GOLD analysis project Ga0302279, IMG submission 194541) | Peat permafrost microbial communities from Stordalen Mire near Abisko, Sweden - III_Bog_N3_3 | ecosystem: Environmental > Terrestrial > Soil > Wetlands > Peat | place: Sweden: Abisko... | reverse complement strand
GCCCCCCACGACGTGGACGTCAGGCACGGCTACACCGAGTTCGAGCCCGATGCCTCGCTCCTCCTGGTCGACCTGGCGCCGCGGGCGGCCGAGACCCAGATCTTCGCGGCCCTGCTCGACGCGTCCGCCTCGGAGCTCACCGCCCGCCAGCGGGCCATGGCCGCCGCCACCGAGAACGCCGGCGAGCTCATCAAGAAGTACTCGCGGATCATGAACCGGGCCCGCCAGGACACCATCACCACCGAGATCATGGAGATCGTCGGCGGCGCCGAGGCCCTGCGGGCCGGTGCCGAGGGCGACGAGGGCGGCATCGTCATCGAGACGAGGATCTGACCCGTGCCCAGCCCCGACACCCAGGCGGCGGACGCCCGGACCGCACGACGCGCCGCCACCACGACCGACACCACAGCAGCTGACGACATCAAGGGAGCCCCACGCTCATGACCACCACCGCCCTCCAGCCCACCGACACCGAGACCCTGGCCTCCGGCCGTGTCGTCGCCATCGCCGGGCCCGTCATCGACGTGGAGTTCCCGCCCCACGCCCTCCCCGAGATCAACGGCGCCGTCGAGGTGGACGTGGTGCTCGAGGGAGTCCCCGAGACCATCACCGCCGAGGTCGCCCAGCAGATCGGCGACGGCCGCGTGCGGTGCATCTGCCTGAAGGCGACCGACGGCCTGACCCGCGGTGCCGAGGTGCGCAACCTCGGCCACGGCCTGCAGGTGCCGGTGGGCGACGCCGTCCTGGGCCACGTGTTCAACGTGCTGGGCCAGCCGCTCGACACCGATGACATCGGTGCCGTCGAGGACCACTGGGACATCCACCGTCAGGCCCCCGACTTCGACACCCTCGAGCCCCGGGCCCTCATGTTCGAGACCGGCATCAAGGTCATCGACCTGCTCGAGCCCTACGTGCAGGGCGGCAAGATCGGCCTGTTCGGCGGGGCCGGCGTGGGCAAGACCGTGCTCATCCAGGAGATGATCAACCGGGTGGCCACCAACCACGGTGGTGTGTCGGTCTTCGCCGGCGTGGGCGAGCGGACCCGTGAGGGCACCGACCTCTGGCTGGAGATGCAGGAGTCGGGCGTCATCGAGAAGGCCGCCCTGGTCTACGGGCAGATGGACGAGCCCCCGGGCGTCCGCCTGCGGGTGGCCCTGGCCGCGCTGACCATGGCCGAGTACTTCCGGGACGTCAAGAACCAGGACGTGCTGCTCTTCGTGGACAACATCTTCCGCTTCGTCCAGGCCGGCTCCGAGGTCTCGACCCTGCTCGGCCGCATGCCCTCGGCCGTGGGCTACCAGCCCACCCTGGCCGACGAGATGGGCCAGCTCCAGGAGCGGATCACCTCCACCCGGGGCCGTTCGATCACGTCGCTGCAGGCCGTCTACGTGCCCGCCGACGACTACACCGACCCGGCGCCGTTCACCACCTTCACCCACCTCGACGCCACCACCGAGCTGTCCCGCGACATCGCCTCGCTGGGCATCTACCCGGCCGTGGACCCGCTGTCGTCGACCTCGAACATCCTCGCCCCCGAGATCGTGGGGGACCGCCACTACAACGTGGCCCGCCGGGTCCAGGGCGTCCTGCAGCGGTACAAGGAGCTCCAGGACATCATCGCCATCCTCGGCCTCGACGAGCTGTCGGAGGAGGACCGGGTGACCGTGGCCCGGGCCCGCAAGGTCCAGCGCTTCCTGTCCCAGCCGTTCAACGTCGGTGAGGTCTTCACCGGCCTGAAGGGTGTGACCGTGCCCGTCGAGGAGACCGTCGAGTCGTTCGAGGCCCTGGTCAACGGTGATCTCGACGAGGTGCCCGAGCAGGCGTTCTTCAACGTCGGCGGAGCCGAGTCGGTGCTGGCCAAGGCGCACGAACTCGCGAACAGCTGATCGGACGTCTCGACCATGGCCGACGACCCGCTCTTCCAGATCAACCTGGTCACCCCCGAGCGCATCCTGCTCACGGGGATGGCCTCCGAAGTGATGGTCCGCACCGGTGAGGGCGACGCCACCTTCCTGGCCGGCCACACCCCGCTGGTGGGCTCGGTGAAGCCGGGCGTGGTCCGGGTCGTCCGGCCGGAGGGCGAGGAGGTCCGGGTGGCCGTCCACGGCGGCTTCACCCAGGTCGAGCAGAACGTCCCGCTGCCCGGCGACACCGAGGAGGGCGCCACGTCGTCGCGGGTCACCCTGCTGCTCGGCGTGGCCGAACTGGCCGAGGAGATCGACGTCGAGCGGGCCCGCGTGGCCCTCGACGCCGCCGAGGCCCGGGTGACCGAGCTGGGCGGGACCGGGAAGACCCTGGCCGAGGGCGAGGAGGCCGACCCGGAGCTGGTCGAGGCCGAGGCGGCCGTGCTGCGGGCGCAGGTACGCCTCCAGACGGTCGACGCCACCGCCGCCGCCACCGCCTGAGTCGCCGCCACCGCGGCGTGGCCCCCACCGTCACGCGGGCCGCTACGGCCACGCAGGATGGCGTAGCCGACACCCAGGGCGCGAGCTCGGGTGCAGTGTGGCACCGTCCATTGACGGCCGACGGGGCCGTCCCTAGGGTGTCGTCGTCGAACGAGGACCGGGCACCGAGCCCCGGACGCCCGCGACGGACGAAGGGGCACCATCGATGAATGCACGACGAGCAGCTCACTGGACCGGCGCGTGCTGCCTGCTGGCAGGGCTCGCCGTGGCGGCCGCGGCCCCGGCCGGGGCCGCCACGGGCCGGAGCCGGCTCCCGACGAACGCCCGAGGGACGGTGTGCACGGGCACCGAGGCGACGCCGGGTGTCCTCACGGGCACCTACCCGTCGGGTGTGGCGGTCACCGGCTACTGCGAGGCGGACGGCGGTGCCGCAGTGGTGGACGGCACCCTCACCATCGCCGCCGGTGCCACCCTCGACGCCACCTTCGCCAAGAACGACGTCGCCGGCACGGGGACGAGCAGCCTGACGGTGACCGGGGGCGTCAAGGTGGACACCGGCGCCACGCTGGTCATGGGGTGCGAGCCGGGTTACATGGCGTGCAGCGACGACCCGGGCGGCACCCTGTCCCGGTACGACCACATCGGGGGGAGCCTGGTGGCCAAGCGCCCGCTCGGAGTGGTGGTGCACGCCACCTCGGTCGCCGGAAGTGTGAACGAGTCCGGCGGCGGCGGGGGTCTGACCTGTGCCAACCCGGCCAGCGGACTGTTCGCCAAGATCGGCTACGGGGTCTACAGCGACTACGAGGACGACAGCATCGGTGGCGGATTCCACGTCAGCGGACTCCAGTCGTGCTGGATCGGGATCCTGCGCAACAGGGTGACCGGCAGCTTCGTCGACTCGGGCAACACGTTCGCCGACCCCGATGCCAACGAGGCCCTGCAGAACACGGTCCAACGGAACATCACCTGCACCGGCAACACCCCGACCGTCCAGTTCGGGGACTCGGGCGCGACGCAGAACGTGGTGACGGGCAAGGCCTCCGGCGAGTGCGCCTTCACCCTGGCGTCGGGCACACCGGTGTCGGTCAAGGCGTAGCGGCGCCCCGATCTCAGACCAGAACGTCGCGGAACAGCGTGACCAGTGGGGACGCACCCGGCACGGTCGGCGTCCCGTAGGTCATGAGGCGGTGGAAGCGGCCGGTCCGGCGTGGCCCCGCGGGACCGGGGTGGCTCAGCCGAACTCGATGGCGCTGTACTCGGACAGCTTGTGCAGCGGGTGCCGGGCGTCGATGAGCCGCACCGTCCCCGACTTGGACCGCATGACCAGGGACTGGGTGTTGGCCCCGAACTCGTCGTAGCGGACGCCCTGGAGGAGCTCACCGTCGGTGATCCCGGTGGCGGCGAAGAAGCAGTTGTCGCCCCCCACCAGGTCGTCCGTGGTGAGCACGGCGTCGAGGTCGTAGCCCAGGTCGAGGGCGGCGTTCCGCTCGGCCTCGTCGCGGGGGTAGAGCCGCCCCTGGATCTCGCCGCCCATCGACTTGAGCGCGGCCGCGGCGATCACGCCCTCGGGCGTGCCACCCACGCCCACCAGGAGATCGACCCCGGTGTCGGGCCAGGAGGTGGCGATGGCGCCGGCCACGTCGCCGTCGGTGATCAGCCGGATCCGGGCCCCGGTGTCGCGGACCTCGGCGATGAGCTCCTCGTGGCGGGGCCGGTCGAGGATGACCACGGTGAGGTCCCGTACCGAGGTGCCCTTGGCCTTGGCCACGGCGTCGAGGTTCTCCCGGATGGGCCGGGTGATGTCGATGGCGCCCACGGCCCGGGGACCGACGGCGAGCTTCTCCATGTACACACATGGGCCCGGGTCGAACATGGTGCCCTCCTCGGACACCGCGATCACGGCGAGGGCACCGCCGCGGCCGAGGGCGGTCGAGGTGGTCCCGTCGATCGGGTCGACGGCGATGTCGGCCTTCGGTGGTGTCCCGTCGCCGATCCGCTCGCCGTTGAACAGCATCGGGGCCTCGTCCTTCTCGCCCTCGCCGATGATGACCACCCCGTCCATGGCGATCGACGAGAGCACGATCCGCATGGCGTTCACGGCCGCGCCGTCGGCGCCGTTCTTGTCCCCACGGCCCATCCACCGGGACGCGGCCAGGGCCGACGCCTCGGTGACCCGGACGAGCTCCATGGCGAGATTGCGGTCAGGTGCCTGAGTGGTGGCGTTCACGTCGACCGACGATAGTGGCTCCCACCCGGTCGGGCCGTCGACGACCGGGGGCCGCCCTCCCGGGGCGACCGAATTCCTCCCTATGCTGGCGCGATGGGTGAGGTGCCGGCCGCTGCCGGGTTCGAGGCGTGGCGGGCCGCCTACGAGGCGGCCGAGCTGCGCGACGCCGACTTCGAGACCATGTCCGGGGTACCGCTCGACCCGGTCTACGGACCCGACGGCGAGCCGCCGTCCGACGTGGGGTGGCCGGGCCGGTTCCCCTACACCCGGGGCCCCTACGCCTCGATGTACCGCGCCAAGTTGTGGACGATGCGGATGTTCGCCGGATTCGGCACCGCGGAGGACACCAACCTCCGCTTCCGGGACCTGCTGGCGGCCGGCGGTGACGGGCTGTCTGTCGCCTACGACCTGCCCACCCTGATGGGCCGCGACTCCGACGACCCGATGTGCGAGGGGGAGGTGGGCCGGTGCGGGGTGGCCGTCGACACCCTGGCCGACACCGAGGACCTGTTCGCCGGGATCGACCTGGCGGCCACCACCACGTCGATGACCATCAACTCGCCGGCGCCGATGTGCTTCGCCATGTACGTGGCCGCCGCCGAGGCCGCCGGCACCGAGCGCCGGCACCTGGGTGGGACGCTCCAGAACGACATGCTGAAGGAGTACCAGGCCCAGAAGGAGTACATCTTCCCGCCCCGGCCGTCGTTGCGCCTGGTCACCGACGTCATCCGGTACACCGCCGCCGAGATGCCCCGGTTCCACCCGGTGTCGGTCTCGGGGTACCACATCCGCGAGGCCGGATCCACGGCCGCCGACGAGCTGGCCTTCACCCTGGCCAACGGGTTCGCCTACGTGGAGGCCGCCCGGGCCGCCGGCCTGGCCGTCGACGAGTTCGCCCCCCGTCTCTCCTTCTTCTTCAACGCCCACCTGGACTTCTTCGAGGAGATCGCCAAGTACCGGGCGGCCCGTCGCATCTGGGCCCGGTGGCTGCGCGACCGCTACGGCGCCACCGACCCGCGGTCGATGACCCTGCGCTTCCACACCCAGACGGCCGGTGCCTCGCTGACCGCGCAGCAGCCCGAGCTCAACATCGTGCGCACGGCCATCGAGGCGCTCGCCGGCGTCCTGGGCGGGACCCAGTCGTTGCACACCAACTCGATGGACGAGGTGCTGGCCCTGCCCACCGACAAGGCCGCCCGCATCGCCCTGCGCACCCAGCAGGTCATCGCCTCGGAGACGGGCGTCGCCAACGTGGCCGACCCGCTCGGGGGCTCGTGGTTCGTGGAGTCGCTGACCGACCAGCTCGAGGCGCGGGCCGAGGCCGTCTTCGCCCATCTGGACGAGCTGGGTGCGGGATCCATGCTCGACGGGGTGGTGGTCGGGATCGAGTCCAACTGGTTCCAGGGGGAGATCGCCGACGCCGCCTACCGGTTCCAGCGCAAGGTCTCCGCCGACCGGAGGATCGTCGTCGGGGTCAACGGGTTCACCGGCGGCAACGAGGACGGGACGCTGCCCGTCCTGTCCATCGGCCCCGAGGTCGAGGAGGCCCAGCGCAAGCGGCTGGCCGAGGTGAAGCTGGCCCGGTCGGATGCCGCCGTGGGGGAGGCCCTGGCCCGCCTGGCCGCCGATGCCGGGCACGCCGAGGTGAACCTGATGCCGGCCATCTTCGACGCCGTTCGCGCCTACGCCACCGTGGGCGAGATGATCAACACCCTGGCCACCGTCTTCGGCCGATGGGAAGAGACGGCTGTCATCTGAGCGGCGGGGGCATCTGGGCGGCGGCACGCCCGGACGGGGATCGTCGGGCCCGGGGACGGCCAGGGGCCATACTGGGGGCGTGGATCGCATCGTCGTCAACCCCAGCGGGCCGCTCGCGGGGACGGTCCGGGCCGGCGGGGCCAAGAACTCGGTGCTCAAGCTGATGGCGGCCTGCCTGCTGGCCGAGGGGCGCCATGTGCTGACCAACGTGCCCCGCATCTCCGACGTCGACATCATGGCCGAGGTGCTGGAGGCCATGGGGGCGACCGTCACCCGTGGCGAGCGCCCCGACGAGCTGGTGGTCGTCACCCCGGCCGACATCACCCCGGAGGCCCCCTACGAGCTCGTGGAGAAGATGCGGGCCTCGGTGGTGGTCCTCGGACCGCTGCTGGCCCGGTGCGGCTGGGCCCGGGTGTCGATGCCCGGCGGCGACGACTTCGGCCCCCGCCCCATCGACATGCACCTGCGGGCGCTGGAGTCCCTGGGCGCCGAGTTCACCTCCTCGCACGGGAACGTGGAGGGCCGGGTGGCCTCCAGCGTCGCCGGCGAGCCCCGGCTGGTGGGGAACCGTGTGGTGCTGGAGTACCCGAGCCACACCGGGACCGACAACGTGCTGATGGCGGCGGTCCTGGCCAAGGGGACGACGGTCATCGAGAACGCGGCGCGCGAACCCGAGGTGAGCGACCTGGCCCAGTTCCTCAACTCGATGGGGGCCCGGATCACCGGTGCCGGGACCTCGCACATCGAGGTGGAGGGCGTGGACCGGCTGGAGCCGGCGACCCACGCCGTCATCCCCGACCGGCTGGTGGTGGCCACCTTCCTGGTGGCCGCCGGGCTGACCGGCGGCGAGGTCACCGTCGAGGACGGCCGTCCCGAGCACATGGACATGCTGCTGCGGAAGCTGACCGCCACGGGCATGGAGATCACCTTCGAGCCCGGGGGGCTGCGGGCATCGGCCGCCGGTGCCGGCCGGCTGCGCTCGACCGACGTCGCCACCCTTCCCTACCCGGGGTTCGCCACCGACTACAAGCCTCTGTTCGTCACGCTCCTGACCGTCACCGAGGGGGTGGGGATCGTCACCGAGAACCTCTTCTTCGGACGGTTCCGCTACGTGGAGGAGCTGCGCCGGATGGGCGCCGACATCCGCACCGAGGGCCACCATGCCGTGGTGCGGGGTGTGGGACGGCTGTCGGGGGCCAAGGTCCGGGCCTTCGACGTGCGGGCGGGCGCCGCCCTGGTGCTCGCCGGCCTGGTGGCCGACGGCGAGACGGTGATCAGCGATTCCCACCACATCGACCGCGGGTACGAGGACCTCGACGGCAAGCTGGTGTCGTTGGGGGCCAGCGTGGTCCGGGCCTGACGGCTCCGCGTCCGCCCGGATACGCTCCTTCCTCCATGGCCGTCTCCCGCACCAGCGACCCCGCGTCCCTGTTCGACGCCGCCCGGGCCGGCGACCGGGTGGCCCTGCCGCGGCTCCTGTCGCTCGTCGAACGGGGCGGGGACGGGTCCCGGGCCGTCGCCGAGATCGCCTACCGGTCGCTCGGCCAGGCCTACACCGTCGGGATCACCGGGGCACCGGGCGCCGGGAAGTCGACCCTCACCGACCAGCTCATCAACCGGGCCCGCCACCGGGGCATCGAGGGCAGCGACCAGGTCGCCGTGCTGGCCATCGACCCGTCCTCGCCGTTCTCCGGTGGTGCCATCCTGGGCGACCGGGTCCGCATGCAGAACCATGCGCTCGACGACAAGGTCTTCATCCGCTCGATGGCCACCCGCGGCCACCTCGGGGGGCTGGCCGTGGCCGTGCCCGACGCCGTCCGGGTGCTCTCGGCGGTGGGCGTGCCGGTGGTCCTCCTCGAGACGGTCGGGGTCGGACAGCAGGAGGTCGCGGTGGCCGCCGCCACCGACACCACCATCGTGGTCGTGAACCCGGGATGGGGCGATGCCATCCAGGCCAACAAGGCCGGCCTCCTCGAGATCGCCGACCTGTTCGTCATCAACAAGGCGGACCGGCCCGGGGCGCGGGAGACCCGGCGGGACCTCGAGCTCATGCTCGACCTCACCCAGCTGGGCGAGTGGCGACCACCCATCGTCGACACGGTGGCCTCGTCGGGCGACGGGGTCGACGAGCTGTGGACCGCCATCACCGACCACCGCGCCCACCTGGTGGCCACCGGCGACCTCGAGCGCTTCCGGCGCGAGCGGCTCGCCCGCGAGTTCCACCAGATCCTGCTGGCCCGGGTCGGGCACCAGCTCGACGAGCTGATGGCCGCCGACCGGTTCGCCGGGGTCGTGTCCGACATGTCGTCGGGCACCCTCGACCCCTACGAGGCGGCCGACCGGCTGCTGTCGGGGCTGCTGCCCGAGGCGTGACCGGGTCCGGCCCCGCCGGTGGCGCCGGGGAGCGCCGGCCGCGGGGCGGGGCCCGGTGGCCGGTCGGATAGCGTGCGCAGATGACCGCCGTCCCGACCACGCCTCCCGGCCTGCTGCCGTCCCCGGCCGAGGACCCCCTGTGGTTCCAGCGGGCCGTGTTCTACGAGGTCTTCATCCGCGGGTTCTTCGACGGTAACGACGACGGGGTCGGGGACATCCCCGGCCTCATCGCCAAGCTCGACTACCTGCAGTGGCTCGGGGTCGACTGCCTGTGGCTGCTGCCGTTCTACCCGTCGCCCCTGCGTGACGGCGGCTACGACATCAGCGACTACTTCAGCGTGCACCCCGAGTCCGGCACCGTCGACGACGTCCGCACCCTCCTGACCGAGGCCCACGCCCGGGGCATCCGGGTCATCGCCGACCTGGTCATCAACCACACCTCGGACCAGCACCCGTGGTTCCTCGAGTCGCACCTGAGCCGCGACAACCCGAAGGCCGACTGGTACGTGTGGAACGACGACGACCAGCGCTGGCCCGAGGCCCGCGTGGTCTTCATCGACGTGGAGCGGTCGAACTGGGCCTGGGATCCCGAGCGCGGCCAGTACTACTGGCACCGCTTCTACTCCCACCAGCCGGACCTCAACTACGAGAACCCCGACGTCGCCGACGCCATGCTGGAGGTGGTCCGCTTCTGGCTCGACCTCGGCCTCGACGGCTTCCGACTCGACGCCGTGCCCTACCTGTACCAGCGCGACGGCACCGACGGCGAAAACCTGCCCGAGACCCACGCCTTCATCAAGCGCGTGCGGGCCGAGCTCGACACCGTCTACCCGGGCCGGATCCTGCTGGCCGAGGCCAACGGGTGGCCCACCGACGTGGCCGACTACTTCGGCGACGACGACGAGTGCCACCTCTGCTTCAACTTCCCCCTGATGCCCCGGCTCTTCCTGGCCGTCCGCCGGGAGCAGTCGTACCCGATCACCGAGATCCTCTCCCAGACACCCGACGCCCCAGCCGGCGCCCAGTGGGCGATCTTCCTGCGCAACCACGACGAGCTCACGCTCGAGATGGTGACCGAGGAGGAGCGCGACTTCCTCTTCGCCGAGTACGCCAAGGACCCGCGCATGAAGCGCCACATGGGGATCGGCCGCCGACTGGCCCCGCTGCTCGACCGGGACCGCCGGCTGTCGGAATTGCTGTACTCGTTGCTGTTCACCCTGCGGGGGAGCCCCGTCCTCTACTACGGCGACGAGGTGCAGATGGGGGACAACCTCTACCTGGGTGACCGCGACTCGGTACGCACGCCGATGCAGTGGTCGCCCGACCGCAACGGCGGGTTCAGCCGCGCTGACTTCGCCCAGCTGTACCTGCCCCCGCTGATGGACCCGATCTACGGGTTCGCCGCCGTCAACGTCGAGGCCCAGCAGCGCAATCCGAGCTCGTTCCTGCACTGGATGCGGCGCATGCTCGCCGTCCGCCGGCAGTTCCCGGTGTTCGGGACGGGCACCGTCCAGGTCGTCCCGTCGGCCAATCCCTCGGTGCTGGCCTTCGTCCGGGCGGACCGGCGGGCTCCGGAGACGGGTCGGGACGTGACCCACCCGGTCCTGTGTGTCCACAACCTGAGCCGCACCGCCCAGCCGGCCGACCTCGACGTCGGCGAATGGGCCGGGCACCAGCCGGTGGAGCTGCTGGGGCGGGTGGCCTTCCCCCTGATCGGGAAGGACCCCTACCCGGTCACCCTCGGCCCCTACGGGTCCCTCAGCTTCGAACTGGTCTGACCCCGCAGTGGGCCCGGCGACCCACGGGTACGCCCGAGCGGACGGCGGACCCGTCCCGCGTTCGACGAACCCCTGGCCACCCCCGGCCGTCGCCTCGTGGGGGGCCTACTTCTTGTGGAGGGCGTCCTTCACCGTGTCGATCGCCTCGTCGACCTTGTGCTCGACCTTGCCGACCTCCTCCTTGACCGCACCGGCCTGACGGTCCGCGGTTCCCTCGGCCTTGAGGTCCTTGATCCCGGTGAGGTCGCCGACGGCCTCTTTCGCCCGCCCCTTGATCTGATCTGACCTGCCGGCCATGTCGTCTCGCCTACCTTGTCGTCTCCACCGGGACCAGGTTGGTCCGGGTACCTGTCCACCGTGGCCCCCGTCGCCGATCACCGATAGAGGAAAAGGGCCCACGCTGGCGCCCTGACCGCCGACGCCTCCAGGGTGTACGTTCGCAAGAGGCGGTCCTCGCGCCCGCCGACCGCGCCGACCCGGTGCGGTCCGTGGTCCGTCGCTCCAGACCCCTGGTGACGCAGTTGCTCCGGAGGATGTCCCATGGCGCTCGACGACGCCCTTCCCTTCCCCACGGCACGGACGTTCCCGTCCCCCCTGGTGCGCCGGGGGCGCCCGGGTGCCCGGACGGGGGAGCCTGCTTCCGCCGACCGGCCGTTCGATCTGGACAGGTTCCGCCGGGACACGGCGGAGCTGGGGCTGCGCGTTGAGGCCGCGGCCCCGCCGGCGTCATCGGAACGCGTGGCGCCCGGATCCGGGCCCGGGGCGGTCGGCGGTGCGCTCGGTGACGAGCTCTGGACGATCCGTGCGGAGCTCGTCACCTTCGTCCAGGACCTCTGCCGGTGCGGGATGGTCGTCGGTGTCGGGGACGGTCACGGTGAGGTCGACCCCGAACTGGTCGCCGAGGTGGAGGACCTGCAGGCCACACTGGGCGACGCCATGCGACGGATCCGTCGCTCCTCCGTCGAGGCGGCGGCCCGCATGAGGAATGCCGGGTTCCCGGCGCTCGCCGACGGCCTCCACCGCCCGGACGACGCCGCGTGACCGTTCGGCGGGAGGCGTCGGCCCGGCTCCGTGTCGTGCACCCCGTCGGATCACCGTCCGGAGGGGAGCGGGATGCCCGATGACCACCCCGCCGGTGCGAGCTGTCGGTGGGAGATGTTCGCCTCCGGCGAATGGCATCGCTGCAGCAAGCCCCGACGGCACGACGGAGCCCACCAGATCGGCAGGGTGACCATCGGGACCCGGGCCTTGGTCCGGCTCAGGATGCAGCGGCAGCCGACCGTCCGACGGGCGAGGAACCGGAGCCCTGATTGAGCCGGTGTCGGAGCGCGCTCCTGTTCAGCCGACGTCGGCGACCGGCTCCGGAGCCGACAGCTCCTCGGCGGCCTGCTCGGGGTTCACGATGTTGATCAGGACCCCGGTGCCGAGCTCGAAGCCGGCGACGGTGGTGAGCTTGGGCACCACATGGACGTGCCAGTGGTACGGCTCGGGCGCCCGGTAGGGGGCCGAGTGGAAGACCAGGTTGTAGGCGACGTCGCCCAACGTGTCGCGCAGGCGGCCGAGGGCGATCTTGAGCGCCCGCCCCACCGCCAGCAGGTCGGTGGTGGGGCTGTGGTGCAGGTGGGGGCCGTGGGCCCGGGGGATCACCAGCATCTCGTAGGGCGAGCCGCTCCAGAACGGGCACACGACCAGCACCTGCTCGTCGGAGTACACGACCCGGTAGCCCACGTTCTCCTCGGCGTCGACCGTGGTGCACAGCAGGCAGCGCCCGGCGAACCGGGCGAAGCCGGCCTGCTCCTCCACCAGCTCGCGGGGGACGAAGGACATGCCGAGGAGCTGCCCGTGCGGGTGCTCGAGTGAGGCGCCGGCCTCACGTCCGGCGTTGACGATGGCCTGGCTGTAGCGCAGGCCCGGGATGGACGAGTGCTCGCCGATCCGGTCGCTGATGGCCCGCATGACGGCGCCGGTCTGGTCGTCGCTCAGCATGGACCAGGAGTCCAGGTGGCTGGGGGACAGGATGAGGACCTCGTGGATCCCGCCCGCCGTCGCCTGGGTGAAGACCGGGCCACGGTTGGTGACCACGAACGGGGCGTCGCCCTCGAAGGCCGGGTAGCGGTTGGGGACGACCCGGACCCGCCAGGCCCCGTCGGGGCCGAGGGTCTCGAGCGTCGGGGAGGCCGTCTCCTCGTTGCCGGGGCAGAACGGGCAGGGCTTCGACGTGTCGGCCTGGATGGAGGCCATGCGGGGGGCGAAGGCCCGGGGTCGGTGGGCGCGGTCGGTGCTGACCACAACCCAGCGCCCGGTGAGGGGATCGAGTCGGAGTTGGTTCATCAGCGGGGAGGTGCGCTCCTCAGCAGTCGTCGGTCGATTCTCCACACGTGGCTGCCACCTCGGACCCATCGTGGTGGCCCGGTCCGGGCCCGCGCGATCGGAGCGAACGTGCAACCGCACCCAACCTAGCAATTCCCGGAGCCGGTGAGGGACAGGGTCGGTGTGGGAGGGCCCGGCCCGGCAATGCGAGAATCTCGACGTGCCTGCCGTCTCCACCACATCGCCCGGGTACGACCTCGTCCTGCTGGCCCACGTGCTGGCCGCGGTGGTCGGCCTGGTGGCCCTGGGCGTGGCCGCCGGATCGGCGCTGGCTCTGCGCCGTGTGCTCGACCGGGGCGGCCCGGTGCCCGAGGCCCTGGCCCGCTACTACCGGCCCGGGGTCAACTGGGCCGGTCGGGTCTTGTTCCTGGTGCCGGTCTTCGGTGTGGCACTCCTCCTCATGAGCGGTGGGCAGTGGAACCTGTCCGACACCTGGGTGTCCCTGGGCCTGGCGGGTTGGGCCCTGGTGGCCCTGGTGGCCGAGGGCACACTGTGGCCCGAGGAACGCCGGCTCCAGTCGGTGGTGGCGACCGTGGTGGCCGGTGCCGGTTCCCCGGAGGAGGGCGGGACGGGCGCCGACGATCCCGCGCCCGACGGCGTCGGCCCGGTCGACCTCTCCGTTGCGCCGGGGAGGTGCATGCGGGTGGGGTTGGTGGGCCTCGGACTCGGCGCGCTGCTGGTGGCCGTCGGGGTGCTGATGGTGGCCAAGCCCTGATCCGGCCGGCCGCGCGTTCAGGAACGGGGGCGGGGGGCGACCGGGGTGAAGGTGCAGGGCAGGTGCTTGATGCCGTTCACGAACCGGGAGAACGTCTGGACCGGCTCACCCGAGACCTCGATGTCCGGGAGCCGGAGGAACAGCTCCCGGATCATGACGTCGATCTCCCGGCGGGCCAGGTGCGCGCCCAGGCAGAAGTGGGGACCGGCGGCGCCGAACCCGACGTGGGGGTTCGGGCTGCGCAGGACGTCGAACGTGTAGGGGTCCTCGAAGACCTCCTCGTCGCGGTTGGCCGATCCGTAGAACAGGAGGACCTTGTCCCCGGGATGCAGCTCCTCGCCGGACAGGACGGTCTCCTCGGTGACGGTGCGCCGCATCCAGTTGACCGGGCTGGCCCACCGGACGATCTCGTCCACGCCGGTGGCGGCCACGCCCACCGGATCGGCCTGCCACAGGGCGCGCTGGTCGGGGTACTCGGCGAAGGCGACCAGTCCGTGGGAGAGGGAATTCCGGGTCGTCTCGTTGCCGGCGGTCAGCAGCAGGATGAAGAACGAGGCGACCTCGGCCGGCGTCAGCGCCTCACCGTCGATGTTGGTCGAGATCAGTGCGGTCGTGAGGTCGTCCGTGGGCCGGTCCTTGCGGAACGCGCTGAGCTCGGTGAGCAGGCCGGCGAGCTCCCCGCCGGCGTTGATCATCGCCCCGATGGGGTCCTCACCCGGCTGGAGGTACTCCTCGTCGCCCGACGAGGTGATGACGTTCGAGCACCGGAAGACCGTGGCGTGCTCGGACGCCGGCAGCCCCATCATGTCGCAGATGATCTCGAGGGAGAGCGGTGCCGACAGATCGGTGGCGAAGTCGCACGATCCCCGGTCGGCCACCTGGTCGATCAGCCGGCCGGCCACCTCCTCGATGCCCTCCACGACGGAATTGATGCGCCGGGGACTGAAGGCGGACGACACGATGCGGCGCAGCCGGGCGTGGCGCGGGTTGTCGGTCGAGATCATCCCGGCGAAGAACTCGACCATCTCCTCGGGCAGGTCGATGATGCTGATGGCACCCTTGCCCGAGCAGTAGATCTCGGGGTGCCGGCTGACCTCGGTGACGTCGGCGTGCCGGGTGGCGGCGCGGTACCCGCGACCCGAGGGGGACGTCGTCAGCAGGGAGCCGGTGAAGTCCGGCTCGTCGAAGTGGGCCAGCGGCCGCTCGGCCCGCAGGACGGCGAAGGCCTGCTCGCGCTCCCTCCACGGCAGGGCCCAGAACGCCATGTCCGACAGGTCGATGTCGTCGACGTTGGTGGTCGCCAGGTGGGTCACGGGGGAAACCCTAGCTACGTTGTCGACCCTGACGGGGGGTTCTCCCGTGGGCCCGGCACGGCGGCGGCGGCAAGGCGGCCGAGGAGCCTGCGTGCGTCGTCGACGCGGTCGTCGGCCACCAGCGGTGCGATCCGGTCCAGCGCGGCGGACCAGTCGAGCGCCGACGCCGGGATCCCGGCGCCGACCAGTGTGCCCCGGGCCTCGTCGACCAGACCGGCGAGGACGGCGACGCGCGCCGTGGTGAACTCTCCGGCCAGTCGGTCCCGCAGCCACCGGGCCAGTGCCGGGCCGGAACCGTCGGTCGACACGGCCACCGTCACCGGGCCGTCGCGGTGGACCGCGGGCAGCAGGACCGTCCCCGCGCCCCGCCCCGCCCCGTCGCCCGGCGGGTCGGCCGGATTGACGAGGGCGCCGCCGGACGCCGCGTCGGCGGCCACCCGGGCATCGACGCCGGGGTCCCCGGTGGCCGACACCACCAGCAGGTAGCCGGCGGCCTCGGGGGACCGGTAGGGACGTGTCTCCACCGAGAGGGTGCCGAGTTCCGGGGGACCGGCAACGGCGAGCGTGGCGAGCTCGGCGCCCAGCTCGGGCGCCACGACCGTCACGTCCGCCCCGGCGGCGAGCAGGGCACGGGCCTTGCGGGCGCCGACAGGACCGGCGCCCACGACCAGGCAGGGCGCCCCGTCCAGATGCAGGAGGACCGGCAGGGGGTGCGGCCGCCCGTCGGTGGTCACCGGGCGCTCGGCCGGTGCGGGGAGGTCCCGTCGTCCGGGGTCGGGGGTGTGGCCGGTGGTCGGTTCCATGAGTGGGTCCATGAGTTCGGGGACGGGGTTCGGGGAGGGGCTTCGCCCGGCGGGGCGGTGTGGCGGGCCCGGGTCGTCGGGGTCGGCGACGGAACGGGTGGGCCGCCGCGCCGGGGCCGTCCCTAGTCTGGTCGGTGTGGCACCGCCTGACCTGGCCCCTTTTCCGGTAGGGAATGATCTAAAACCTGATCGGGTTAGTCATGTATAGTTCCCGACGAGGTGGGCGGCACGGTGCGGCCCACCACCAGGGTGTCGTAACGGCACCCGGCGCGGTCGGGCCGGGTGGACCGGGCCGGGGAGGATCCCCGCCCGACACACTCCCGATGGGAGAGGACGAGTCGACGTGAAGCTGAGCGTGGTGGACAACCGGACGAGGCTGGCCGAACTGGCCGTCGATCCTGCCGTGGCGACGGTCCGCCGCGAGATGGCCGAGCAGTCGCAGGCGTTCGAGACCGCCCCGGCAGGCCTGATCGTGGCCTGGGCGGTCGAGCGGTTCGGGCCGAAGCTGGCGCTGTCGTGTTCGTTCCAGGAGGCGGTCCTGATCGACATCGCCGTGGCCGTGGACCCCGCCATCGAGGTCGTGTTCCTCGACACCGGCTCCCACTTCGACGAGACGCTCGAGTACGTGGAGACGGTCCGGGCCCGCTACGACCTCAATCTGACGGTCGCCCATCCTGTGGCCGGCGCCGAGGACCACCCGTGCGGCACGGCGCAGTGCTGCGAGTTCCGCAAGGTCCGCCCCCTGCGTCAGGCGCTGTCGGGCAAAGACGCCTGGGTGACCGGACTGAAGCGTTCGGACGCCCCGACCCGGCGCCGGGCGCCCATCGTCACCTACGACGACAGCTGGGGCATGGTGAAGCTCAACCCACTGGCCAACTGGACCCATGAGGACATCGTCAGCTACGCCGTGGACCATGACATCCCCCAGCACCCCCTCCGCTCCCAGGGCTACGTGTCGATCGGGTGCGCCCCGACCACCCGCCCGGTCGCCGAGGGCGAGGACCTGCGGGCCGGGCGCTGGGCCGACTCGGACAAGACCGAGTGTGGGCTCCACGTCTGAGATGACCGGCAGATGAGATGACCAAGGACCGCGACGAGCTCTACGGCCTGCACCTGCGCGGGTCCGATCGGCCCATGCCGTTCGTCAACCCCTACCGCACCACGGGTGAGCTGAACGAGATCGAGCTGTTCAAGCTCGAGCGCCACCCGCTCGAGATCGCCGACGCCATCATCGACACCTACTCGAAGGAGGGCCCGGCCGGCATCGCCAAGGTCCCCGGCGAGGTCGAGCGGCTGAAGTGGGCCGGGATCTACCCGCAGAAGCAGGGCGGTGACGCCTTCATGATGCGGGTCAAGGTCCCCGGCGGCTTCCTCACCGCACCCCAGGCACGGGAGATCGGCGTGGCCGCCGACGCCTTCGGTGAGGGGCCGGACGGCACCGAGTCCCGGATGTTCGGCTCGCGCTACGCCGACCTGACCACCCGCCAGACCGTCCAGATCCACTGGCTGCGCATCGAGGACATCCCGCGCATCTGGCGCCGGTTCGCGGCGGTGGGGCTGACCACCGTCCAGGCCTGCGGCGACTCGGCCCGGAACGTCCTCAGCTGCCCGGTGTCCGGGGTCGATGCCGACGAGGTGTTCGACGCGCTCCCCATCGCCACGGCGGTGTCGGACTTCTTCACCGGGAACCGTGAGTACGCCAATCTGCCCCGCAAGTTCAAGATGTCGGTGTCCGGCTGCGTCGAGGACTGCGCCCAGGCCGAGATCAACGACATCGGGCTGTGGCCGGCACGGGCCGACGACGGCTCGCTCGGGTTCAACCTCCTGGTGGGCGGTGGCCTGTCGGACGGGGAGCGGATGGCGTCCGACATCGACGTCTTCGTCGCCCTCGACCAGGCGGTCGAGGTGACCCGGGCCATCGCACAGCTCTTCGGCGAGCTGGGCAACCGGGAGAACCGCGGCCTGGCCCGCATGCGCTACCTCGTCCAGGAGCTGGGGCCCGAGGGCTTCCGCGACGAGCTCGCCAAGCGTGCCACCTTCGACCTCGTGCCCGCCGGTGAGGAGCTCACCCGTCGCTACCGGGGCGACCACGTCGGGGTCCACCCTCAGAAGCAGGACGGCTACTTCTACGTCGGCTGCTCGGTGCCGGTCGGGCGGATGCAGGGCATCGAGCTGGTCGAGGCGGCCCGGCTGGCCGCCACCTACGGCGACGGCACCCTGCGGGTCGGGACCGACCAGAACATCACGTTCACCGGGGTCCACGGCGACCGCGTCGACGCCCTGCTGGCCGAGGACCTGCTGGCCAAGTACTCACCGTTTCCCGGACCGTTCAGCCGCGGCGTGGTCGCCTGCACGGGATCCGAGTTCTGCCGGTACGCCATCGTCGAAACCAAGGAGCGGGCCGTCAAGTGGGCCCGGTTCCTCGACGAGCAGCTGGCCGGTGAGCCGGTGGGGGCCGCACCGGTCCCCGGCGCCCACTCGCCCAAGGGCGAGGATGCCGGTGTCATCCGCATGCACTTCTCGGGCTGCTCGGCCAGCTGCGCGCAGCCCCAGATCGCCGACATCGGGTTCCGGGGCGACGTGGCCAAGGTCGGCAACCACCTGGCCGAGGCGGTCGACATCGGCATGGGCGGCTCGCTCGGCGCCGACGCCGGTTTCATCGACTGGATCGAGAACGCCCGACCGGTCAACGACGTCCCCGACGCCCTGCTGCGGGTGGTCCGCCGCTACCAGAGCGAGCGTCGCCCCGACGAACCCTTCTACAACTGGGCCCGCCGGGTCCCCAACGATGATCTGCGGGCGACGCTGGCGGCCGAGGGCACCGGCACCCCGGGGACCGTGACGGACGGGTCCGGAGGAGTGTCGTGAAGGCCTACAAGATCCGTCAGGAGATCAACGGCATCGAGGAGCCGCCGGGCAAGACCTGGTTCTTCGAGCTGCAGGCCGGGGTCATCGACGCCGGACGCTGCATCCAGTGCGGCACGTGCGTCGCCGCCTGCCCGTCCAACTCGATCGGCATCGACGAGGACACGGACCTGCCCGAGCTGGTGAAGATGTGCACCGGCTGTTCGTTGTGCTGGGACTTCTGCCCCCGGGGCGGGCTGCGCTACGAGGCGCTGTGGCCGCCGTCGACCCCGCTGCCGGGAGCGACCGAGGACGAGATCGCCGCGGCGTCCGTCGAGCGGGCCGACGCCAGTGACACCTACTGGAAGATCACCGGCGGGCCCCCCGGAGACGGGCTCGGCGCGGTGATCGACGCCTACGCGGTCCGGGCCGGCGCCCGGCCCGACGACGCCCAGGACGGTGGCGTCGTGTCGGCGCTGCTGATCGCCGCGCTGGCCGCCGGCGACATCGACGGTGCCGTCGTATCGCGGCAGAGCGACGATCCCGAGCAGCCGTGGAAGGGCGTCGCCCATCTCGCCACCACCGCCGCGGAGATCCTGGACGCCGCCGGCAGCTTCTACAACCAGACGATGGCCCTGGCCGAGCTGGACCTGTCCCGCTACAGCCTGCCGGCCAAGCCCCGGATCGCCGTGGTCGGGACGCCGTGCGAGATCCAGGGCATCCGGGCCATGCAGTCGCGCCGGTGGCCGACCGGCGCCCACCGGATCGACGCCGTCGTGCTCACCATCGCCCTGCTGTGCACCAAGAGCTTCGACTACCGCGGCCTCATGCTCGACCTCCTGCAGAAGGAGCGGGGCATCGACATCGACCGGGTCAGCAAGGTCGACGTCATCCGGGGCCGGATGATCGTGGAGTACCGGGACGGCGAGCTGGCCGTGGACGAGCCGGTGAAGAACTTCCACGGCGCCGCCCTGAAGGGGTGCGACGAGTGTGCCGACTTCCTCGGCCGCAGCGCGGACCTCTCCGTGGGGAGTGTCGGTTCCTCGGACGGGTGGAGCAGCGTGCTGGTCCGGTCGGAGCGTGGGCGCCGTGCCCTCGACAACGCCCGGGGACGCCTGGACTTCCGGGAGCTCGACGCTCCCGAGGCCCTGGTCAAACTGGACGCCTTCGACAAGCGGGTGGCCTTCGAGAGCCTGCGCCGGCCCTTCGACCCCGACGCACCGCTGTTCATCGACTACGCCGAGCACCTCTCCCACTACGAGGGGACCGACCGGGCCCCGGTCGTCGCCGACCGGTGACCCGGGCGACGGCACGGCTGCGTTGGCTAGCGTGGGGACGATGACCATCGTGGACGAGTCCGGCGACGCCGTGACGCCGCTGCTCGAGTTCCCGCCGGAGCCCGAGGACCTGCGGGTCGGGCTGCGTGACGCCCTCCTCGACGGCGGCGACTGGAACGAGGGCTTCTCCGACGACATCTGTATCGGCGTGTGGCTGTGGAGCCGGTGGCAGCCGGTGCTGGAGCCCGCCGGCTGCACCCGCGAGGCGTTCGTCGACGTCGTCGTGGCCAACCGCCGCGAGCTGTGGCTGTGGCTGCTGGGCGACCGCCGGTGGGAGCAGTACGTGACCGGGCTGGCCGGCCGGGTGATCCGCCGCCTTCCGGCGCCGGCGGGATCCTGACGGCCCGCCGTACCCGCTGAGGAGGAAACCGTGCCCAACGTCACCGTGCCCGACGGCAGCGATCCGCTGGTCCACGTCTGGACCGCCCTCGCCCCGAAGTTGACCGCCGCCGCGGGCGGCTACTCCCACGCCGTCTACGAGCACTCCTCGCTGTCGCTGCGCGAGTTCGAGGCGGCGCGGATCACCATGGCCCGCATCAACGACTGCGCCCTCTGTCTGGACTGGCGCACCGCCCGTGACGTGCCGTCCCGGGGGGCCTCGCCCGACGAGGTGCCGGAAGCCTTTTACGCCGCGGTCGGTTCCCCGGACGGCGGCGGGCTGACCGAGCGCGAGCGCCTGGCCGCCGAGTTCGCCGAGCGGTACGCCACCGCCCACCGCGGCATGGACACGACCTTCTGGGACCGGCTGCACGCCGCCTACACCGACGACGAGCTCGTCGACCTCGCCCTGTGCGTGGGCTCGTGGCTGGCGCTGGGCCGGTTCAACCAGGTGTTCGACATCGACGGGGCCTGCCGGGTCCCGACCCACGCCACCACGGCGTCGCCGCCCGCCGGCGACTGAGCGCCGACGACCGAGGAACGGGGAGCACGGATGGAGAAGGTCATCGCACTGGTCTGGGGCCCCGGCGACGCCGAGTCCGGTGAGGCCCTGCGCCACCAGCTGCTCGAGGACACGGTGCCCCGCATCCGCCGGGGGGGCGCACGGGCGGTGACGTTCAACGTCCACGACGCCGCCGCCGCCGCCGCACCGTCGCCGGCCCCGGGTCCCGAGGGCGAACAGCCGCACGTGGCGCAGATCTCCGTCTGGTTCGACTGCTACGAGCGCACGGACGCGCTCGACGACGCGCTGGCCGCGCTGCGGCTGCCGACCGCCACGTACCTGGTTGTCGAGTCGCTCTACGACGACTACGGCACCACCCCGTACGCCGTGCCTCGCGACTGGCCCGACGGCGAGCGGTCGCCCGGCGTCCTGACCGTGGCGCTCATCCACCGGCCCGAGGGCCTCGACTACCGGGAGTGGATTACCCGGTGGCACGGGACCCAGTCCCCGGTGTCCGGGGAGCTCCAGCCCCGCACCCGCTACGTCCGCAACGAGGTGGTGCGCTCGCTGTCCGATGGCGCCCCCGACGTCGGCGGCATCGTCGAGGAGGGCTGGCCGTCGGCCGACCACGTGGCCGACCCCAAGCTCTTCTTCAACGCCACGTCCGACGAGGAGCTCGGGGCCAACGTGACCCGGATGCTCGACAGCGTGTCGGCCTGCCTGGACCTCACCCGGCTGCGCAGCTCGACCATGAGCGAGTATCTGGTGGCCCCGCTGCCCTGACCCGGGCACCCGTCCGGCCCTCCCCGGGGGCCCGGGTGCCGACGGCTCCGGCCATCACCTACGCTCGCGGACTGGCCCACCGCCGGCACCCGGCCGGCGGCGACATCGGAGGAAGCACCCGTGGGACTGTCCATCGGCATCGTCGGTCTCCCCAACGTGGGGAAGTCCACCCTGTTCAACGCCCTGACCCGCAACGAGGTCCTGGCCGCCAACTACCCGTTCGCCACCATCGAGCCGAATGTGGGCGTGGTGGCCGTCCCCGATCCCCGGCTCGCCCGGTTGGCCGACATCTACGGTTCGAAGGACATCCTGCCCGCCATGGTCACCTTCGTGGACATCGCCGGGATCGTGAAGGGGGCGTCCGAGGGGGAGGGCCTCGGGAACAAGTTCCTGGCCGCCATCCGCGAGAGCGACGCCATCTGCCAGGTGGTGCGGGTGTTCGAGGATCCCGACGTGATCCACGTGGACGGCCGGATCGAGCCGGCTGGCGACATCGAGACGATCAACACCGAGCTGATCCTGGCGGACCTCCAGACGGTCGACAGCCGGATCACCAAGCTGGCCAAGGAGTCGCGCAAGCAGCCCGACCTGGTGCCCCAGCTGCGCGCCGCCGAACAGGCACGGGAGATCCTCGACTCCGGGCGCACGGTGACCTCGGCGGTGGCGGCCGGTGAGATCGACCCGGCCCTGCTCACGGACCTCCACCTGCTGAGCGCCAAGCCGTTCGTGTACGTCTTCAACGTCGACGAGGGGTCCCTGGGCGACGAGACCCTGCGTTCACGGCTCGAGCAGCTGGTGGCGCCGGCCGACGCCGTGGTGCTGTGCGCCCAGATCGAGGCCGAGGTGGCCGCCCTCGACCCCGAGGACGCCGCCGAGCTCCTGGCCGGCTACGGCCAGGACGAGTCGGGACTGGTGCAGCTGGTCAAGGTCGGATTCCACACCCTGGGACTCCAGACCTTCCTGACCGCCGGCCCGAAGGAGACCCGGGCGTGGACCATCCACATCGGCGACACCGCGCCGCAGGCCGCCGGCACCATCCATACCGACTTCGAGCGCGGGTTCATCAAGGCGGAGGTGGTGGGCTTCGACGACCTGGTGGAGGCCGGATCCGTGGCGGCCGTCCGTGCCGCCGGCAAGGCCCGGGTGGAGGGCAAGGAGTACGTGATGTCGGACGGGGACGTCGTCGAGTTCCGGTTCAACGTCTAGAGGAGCGAGCTCCTCCAGTTCAGGGAGCCAGGAGGGCCGTTCCATCCGCGTGGAGTCCGCGGAATCTCCGTTTGCGTTCGGAGAGCCTCGGCGGACAGGGCCTCGGCGGCGTTGCGTGTGGAGGACCAGGGGTCACGCGGTGGACCCTGGGGACCAGCGTCATCGTTGCGGGACGGGGCCGCCGTGCGATACTGACGACCGATGATGCCTCGTTGGGTGTGGAAATTCGCGGCTCCGATGGCCCGGTCGTCGTACTGCCCGAAGCGACTCCGTGTTCCCGCTCTCCGATTCCTCGGTGTGAGGGCGGGTAGGAGCCAGGTGATGGAGCGGGTGAAGATCGCCTCCTCCAAATTGGAGCTTGGTGATCGTGTGTTCATCAACTCCGACGTGATCCTGCACAACTACGGCGGCATCGTCCTCGAGGACGATGTTGCGATCGCACCCGGCGCGCTCCTCACCACTGCTCGACACGAGATCGGATCGGCCGATCGTCGACAGGGGAAGCTCACCACTGATCCGATCCGCATCGGTGCAGGAAGCTGGATCGGCGCTGGAGCGGTGGTGCTTCCCGGCGTGACGATCGGGAGCGGGTGTGTCGTGGGTGCAGGTGCCGAGGTGACGCGGGACTGTGCGCCGAACGGACTCTACCTGGGTGTACCGGCCCGGCGCGTGCGCGAATTGCCGTAGTGCGCCGAAGCTCGACGTGGGTGCCACAGGGTTGCCGAAGGTGGGCAGGCGATGATGGACCACCCCTGTCTGTCCGGCACTCCTAGAATCTCGCCTTGCGAGGGGGCGAACGCGTGAGGTGGTCGGATGGCGGCGGAGATCTTCGGCGAACAGGGATTCATCATCGTTCTTGTCGCCCTCGGCAGCTTGGTGGTTGCGGTGTGGGCGCTGATCGATGCCGCAGTCCGGCCGGAGTCGGCCTTCAGGGCCGCCGGGCAGAGCAAGGTCCTGTGGATCGTTCTCCCGATCGTGGGCATCTTCCTCTTCACGTTCGTCGGAGGAGTGCTCGGCATCGTGTACCTGGCGGCCATCCGTCCGAAGGTGAAGCTGGCCGGATAACCCGCCTCTGTCACGTGCATCGTCGCTCCGCGAAGCCTGGGCCCACATCAGTTGGCGGATGGCCGCGCAGAGTCCACGGCGAGTCCGAAAGGTGCCGACGACCGTCACCAGCCGCAATCGGTACCGTCCCAGGTCAGAGGGGTGGTCCACCACCGGTCATCTACCGTCGCCCACGCCCGCCACGTTCCGCTTGACCATCTGAGCGCAATCGGCCATCGGCGCCGTGGCGGGGACCGGTAGGGTGACCCGGATGCCCGAGCCCCACGCCCCGGCGGTCCGCCTGGTCGACGTGTCCGTGATCCGCGACGGCACGCCGATCCTGGACGGGGTGACCTGGCAGGTCGGACCGGGTGAGCGGTGGGCGCTGCTCGGTCCCAACGGGTCGGGGAAGACCACGCTGCTGCGGGTGGCCGGCGCCGGGCTGTGGCCGACCCGCGGCACGGTCGACGTCCTGGGGGAGCGCCTCGGCCGGGTCGACATGCGCGAGCTGCGCCGTCGGATCAGCGTGGTGAGCGCCTCGGTGGCCCGCAACCTCCGGCCCGCCCAGTCCGCCTTCGACGTGGTGCTGTCGGGACGCCACGCCGCCCTCGAGACCTGGTGGCACGAGTACACCGATGCAGACCGGGCGCGGGCGGCGACGCTCCTCGAGGAGGCCGGGTTCGCCGGCGCGGGGTTCGCGGCGCGGGCGTTCGGGCTGCTGTCCGAGGGCGAGCGCCAGCAGGTGCTCCTCGCCCGGGCACTCATGGGGGAGCCCGAGCTCGTCCTGATGGACGAGCCGGCCGCCGGTCTCGACCTCGGCGCCCGCGAGCGGCTGCTGTCCCGTCTCGCTGCCCTGGCCGACGATCCGGCGGTGCCGCCGATGGTCCTGGTCACCCACCACCTCGAGGAGATCCCGCCCGGGGTCACCCATGCCGCGCTGCTGCGGGGTGGCCGGCTGACGGCGTCCGGGCCGATCGGGAGCGTGCTGACCGACGACGCCGTGTCGGACGCGTTCGGTGTGGACGTCGTGGTCGAACGTCGCTCCGGCCGCTGGCGGGCGGCGGCCACCGGCGCTCCGGACTGACCCGGGAACATCCGTCGGGGGCGGGGCGTTGGACCGTGTGCCGGCCCGGTTGGGGCGGCGAGCCGTCACCGACGAGGAGTCCCGATGTCCGAAACGACCACAGAACCGACCGTCGCCGACTTCTGGTTCGACCCACTGTGTCCGTGGGCCTGGATCGCCTCGCGGTGGATCATCAACGCCTCCGAGGTCCGGGACATCCATGTCCAGTGGCACATCATGTCGTTGGCCGAGCTCAACTCCGGTCGTGACGACCTGCCCGAGCAGTACCAGGAGCTCATGGCCCAGGCATGGGGCCCGGTGCGGGTCGTGGTCGCCGCCGGCCAGGCCCACGGCGACGAGGTCGTCGGCCCCCTCTACACCGCACTCGGCACCCGGTTCCACGTCCACGGCGAGGAGCGTGACACGGCCACGATCGCCAAGGCGCTGGCCGACGTGGGCCTTCCGGCCGAGTTGGTCGACGCCGTCGACAGCGATGCCTACGACGAGGCGCTGCGCACCTCGCACTACGACGGCATGAACCGGGTCGGCATGGACGTCGGCACCCCGGTGATCTCCGTGGGCGGGGTGGCCTTCTTCGGCCCGGTGGTCACGCCGGCCCCGAAGGGCGAGGCGGCCGGGCGGCTGTGGGACGGCGTCCTCGCCGTGGCGGGCACCCCGGGCTTCTTCGAGCTCAAGCGGACCCGGGACGTCCCACCGATCTTCGACTGAACTCCCCCGGTCACGAGAGCGCCGGACCCGCCGGTCAGGAGTGCCCCGGCCTTCCCGCTCAGGAGAGCAGGGACAGGACGAGCAGCCCCTGGGCCAGGTGGTAGGTGACGTGCACGGCGACGTCCCCATGGGGGAGCGGCCGCACGAACCGGTTCAGGGCGAGAACCGTGTCGGACACCACGAACAGCGCCGCACCGGCCAGGGCCGCCGGCACGCCGACGTTGGCGGCCAGGACGGCCATGGTGCTGATGGCGACCAGGTAGACAGCCACCGGCGCCACCAGGTCCCGATGGCCGTCGCGGACCAGCGACCGGAAGATCAGCGTGGCGGGGAAGGCCGCCGCCGCGACCACGACCACGGCGGCCACCGCCAACCCGGCCGCCGAGAAGGCGAAGGGCGGGCTGCCCGCCGGTGACGGCGGCTGCAGCAGGCCGACGATGTACAGCACGTGTCCGGCCAGGAACGCCGAGAGGCCGGGCACGAACAGGTCCCGCGGCACCATCAGCAGGACGTCGCCCGCCAGCGAGCAGACCAGGGCGGCGACGAACCACCAGCGGCGGTCGACCAGGTGGGTGTGGGCGGCCGGCAGCACCACCGCGGCCAGCGTGAGGGCGACGAGCACCGCCGGCTTGGCGGCGTACTCGACCCGCCGGTCGTCCCGGGCCACGGCCACCCAGTCGACGAGGGCCGCCACCGCGGCCACGCCGATCAGGATCCAGAAAGCGGTCACCCCGCTGACGCTACCGTCGGGCGCCCGTCCCGCCGGGGAGCATCCACCACTGCGGAATTCGTCGTCGGTACCGTTTGGTACGGCAACGGTCGGTGGAGGAGGTGGTGCCCATGGTGCTGGTGATCATCATCCTGGTGGCGTGGGCCGTCATCCTGGGCCCCAACCTGATCAAGCGTCGTGCCCGCGGCGGCGTCCAGTCGATCACCCACTTCCACCACCAGCTCCGCATCCTCGAGCATTCCGCGCCCGAACCCCTCGTCGCCCCGGCCTACCGGCTGCGGTCGGTGGACGGCAGTGGAGCCGCTACCGGCATCAGCTATCCGGACAGCGGGGACCGGCCGAAGCTCACGGTGGTGGGGGCGAAGGAGCTGCCCCGCCCCGCGCTGGCCTTCCTCGGTGATCCCGCACCGGAGTCGGCGGTGGCACCGCCCGTCGACACCCCCCGCGTCCTGCGCGGCCCGGCGCCGGACGACCGTGCGGTGGCGCGATTCGACGACGGGTACGACGGGTACGACGGGTACGACGCGGTCCCCACACCGGCCGGACAGCCGCGTTCGGCCCCGTACGCGGGGCCCGAACGCGGTGCGCCGCCGGTGGTGTTCGACGATGGTTCCCGCGGAGACGTGCTGGTCCGCACCCAGGCGCGGCGCCGGCGGCGCGACACCCTGTCGGTCCTGACCGCCACGTTCGTCCTCACCCTGCTGGTCGGCGTCGTCACGGGCGCGTCCGCCGTGCTGGCGCTGTGCGCCTTCGTGGGGGTGGCACTCGTCGCCTACGTGGCCCTCCTCGTCCACCTGCGTCGCCGGGCCTTCGAGCGCGAGCACAAGCTGCACTACCTCGACGGTCGCGACGGCGGGCGACCGGCACGGGCCGGCGGTCCACCGACCTACGTCAGCGGTCGGTACGCGCACCCGTCGAACCAGCAGGCCGTCGCCCGCTGATCGGCCCGTCGTCGGCGTGGCCGCGTTGGTATGGTCTCCCCATGACACCTGAGACCCGTTCCGAGACCCGGAAGTCCGAGCTGGCCGACGCCGTGGCCACGGCCCTGGAGGACCGCCGGCTCCTCACCCACCCGTTCTACCGTCGGTGGGAGGCGGGTGAGCTGACGTCCGCCGAATTGGCCGAGTACGCCGTCCACTACCGGGCGTTCGAGTCGGTGCTGCCCGAGGTGCTGACGGCCGTCGTCGACGAGTTGGTGGCCGACGCCGAGTATGAAGCGGCCGAGCTGGTGGCCCGCAACCTGGCCGACGAGCTGGGGCATCCCGAGCCGCACCTGCAGCTGTTCGACTCGTTCGCCGCCGCCCTGCCTGCCGCCCCTGTGGCGGCCGCACCCGGTGCCTCCGCCACGGCCCTGGCCGACACGTACCGGGACCTGGCCCGTCAGTCCCCGGTCGCCGCGCTGGCCGGACTGGCGGCCTACGAGACCCAGGCGGCGGCGATCGCCTCCTCCAAGGGCGAAGGCCTGCGCCGCTGGTACGGCATGGACGCGGCCGGCACCCGTTTCTGGGACGTGCACTCGAGCATGGACATGGAGCACGGCGACTGGGCCGTCGAGGCGCTGGCCCTGCTGGGTGCCGACGCGGACGAGGTGGCCGCGGGCGCCCGCCGCGCCGCCGACGCGTGGTGGGCGCTGCTCGACGAGCGTGAGGAAGAGGGTCAGGCTGCCTAGCGGCGGCCGACCGGGGCAGCGGTAGAGCGGGAGCACGGGTGCCGGCACCGGTCCGAAGGGTCCCGGGACCGCGCCACCCGCCCACGGAGGAAGGGTGCCGGTCCGGTGGCGGCTGACGGCGACGACACCCGGGCGGTGGCGCCGACAGGTCCCTCCGCCCATCCCGGCGGCCGACGTCAGCTCCGGCGAACTGCCTTCACGGCGGTCTCGATCGTCTGGGCCCTGCTCCCGATCGCCACACTGGGGTTCGCCGCGCCCTTCACCATGGCCTACGCCGCATTTCGGTTGCGCACCAAGGCCATGGCGTGGTGCGCGGCGGGCTACGCCGTCGCGTTCGTCCTGGGATTCGTGGCGTCGGGATCGTCCGACAGCGACACGAATCTGCTCGGCAACATCGGCACGGCGGTCATCGTGGTCGCCGGAGCGCTCGCCACGGCCCAGTCCTTCGTGATCCGGTCGCGGGTGTTCGCGTCGGGGGAGGTCGACCGGTCGGTGGAAGAGGGCCGGGAGCGCATGCGTCGGCGGGTGGAGGCCCGGCGGATTCTGGCCGACGACCCGGCACTGGCCCGGGAGCTGCAGATCGGACGACCCGACCGCGCCCGGACCTACGACGACGGTGGGCTCGTCGACGTCAACCACGTGGGCCCGGACCACCTCGCCGCGGTCCCCGGGCTGGACCGTGCCTTGGCCGAGCTGATCGTGTCCACCCGCGACGAGGTGGGTGGGTTCACGTCCGTCGACGACGTGTCGGTGACCCTGGGCCTCGCCCCCCAGGCGCTCGACGAGGCGTCCTCCCGGCTCGTCTTCCTCCCCTAGGTGGTCCGGCCCGTGCGGTCAGGCCGGGTGGACCGGCGGGACGGGGTGCTACCGGTCCGCGGTGATGTCCCGGTAGATCCCCTCGATCTCTCGGCTGGCGCCGGTCACGTCGAACATGGCGCTCTTCTGCCGCGATGCCCGTCCGAGGCGCTCGCGCAGCTCCGGATCGGTCACCAGCCGCTGGACGGCGTCGGCCAGCCGCTGCGGGTCGCCCGGGGGCACGATCAGGCCCTCGACCCCGTCGGTCACGACCTGGGGCACCCCGCCCACCGAGGTGGCCACGATGGGCATCCCCATGCTGGTGGCCTCCATGAGCGACACCGGTAGCCCCTCCTGGTGGGAGGCGAGCACGAACGCATCGGACCCGGCCATCAGCCGGAGCACGTCGTCGCGCTGGCCGAGGAGCTGCACGTGGTGGCCGAGGTGGAGGGCCCGGTGCCGGGCCCGCACCTCCTCCTCGATCGGACCGCCCCCGACGGCGACCACCCGGATCGGCACCCCGCGGTCGAGCAGGAGGCGGGCGGCGTCGAGGAGGACGTCGTAGCCCTTCTCGGGGCGGAAGTTCGCCACCGTCAGCACCAGGGTGTCGGTGTCCGGTAGGTCGAGCTCGGTCCGGACCTGGCGCCGGATGTCGTCCCGACGGGCGGTGAGCTCGTCAGCCTGGACCCGGCTGACCCCGTGCACGATGACACGGGCCCGGACGCGCAGTGCCGGCGGGAGCGCGTCGTGGGCGGCCTGGGACACCACGATGAGGGACTGGTCGCGGCCGACCCCGGCCCGGTTGATGGCCTTGGTGATGACCGCGGCCTTGTTCCACAGGCTGTGCTCGGTGTAGACGACAGCGGGGCGCCCGGCGCCCGGCAGCGTGGCCACGGCCAAGCGTCCGAGTGCCGCGGTGTAGGGGAGGTGGAAGTGCACGACGTCGAACTGCCGCTCCCGGACCAGGGCCCGCAGACGGCCGAGCCACCGCAGGTCGGCGCTGCGTGCGGCACCGAGGCCGTGGACCGGGATGCCGCGGTCCCCGATGGCGCCGGCGAGTCCGTCGGCCCCGGCGAGCACGTAGGCGACCTCGTAGGCGAAGCCGTCCCGGTCGCCGGCCGCCGCGGTCTCCATGAGCAGGCGCTCGGCCCCGCCGAACCCCAGGCCCTTGATGACCAGGAGGACGCGCAGGCGTGGGCGGCCCGCACCTGCCTGACCGGTCGGGCCCTCGTCCACGGGCCAAGGGTACAGCCCGGGACCCGGCTCACGGACCGGGCACGCCGTCCGGTGCCGGGTCCGGCGCGATCGGTACGGCAGCGGACGTCGGTCCCGTCGACGTACCTTGACAGGCTTTCCGTCAGGCCTGATGATGCCGGGGTGATCGAGCCCGGAGGCGCTGGAGCGACTTGCTCCCGACCGACGACCACGGGCCCGACCCGTCGGGACGGCTGACGACGTGTGCGGTATCACCGGGCTGTTCGATCCCGGCCGCCAGACCTCCCCCGGGGAATTCGACGCGGTGGTGTCGGCCATGACGGCGACCCTCGTCCACCGCGGTCCCGACGCCGGGGGCCGGTGGTCGGACCCCGAACACGGCATCGCCTTCGGGCACCGGAGGCTCGCCGTGGTCGAGCTCGGGGCCGAGGGGGCCCAGCCCATGGTCTCGGCCGACGGCCGGTGGGTGATCGCCTACAACGGCGAGGTCTACAACTTCCCCGCGCTGCGGGGCCGCCTCGAGCGAGAGGGTGCGGCGTTCCGCGGCGGGTCGGACACCGAGGTCCTGCTCGAAGCGGTGGCGCGGTGGGGACTCGACGCCGCGCTCGACGCCGCCGAGGGGATGTTCGCCCTCGCCCTGTGGGACCGCCAGGACCGCACCCTGCACCTGGTCCGGGACCGCTTCGGCGAAAAGCCCCTCTACTACGGCTGGATCGGGACCCGGCTGGCGTTCGCCTCGGAGCTCAAGGCGCTCCGACGCGTCCCGGGCTACGTGCCCGAGATCGACCGTGACGCGGTGGCGCTCTACCTGAGGCACAACTGCATCCCGGCTCCCCACACGATCTACCGCGGCGTGGCCAAGCTCCTCCCCGGACAGCGCGTCGAGGTGGGGCAGGGGGCCCGTGCGGGGGTGCTGCCCGTTCCCGTGACCTACTGGTCGGCACGCCGGGCCATCGAACTGGCCCGCAGCCGGCCCGTCGAGGGGTCTTCCGACCACATGGCGGACCTGCTGGAGGAGGCACTGGGCGCGTCGGTGGCGGCCCGGATGGAGGCCGACGTGCCGGTCGGGGCGTTCCTGTCCGGCGGGATCGACTCGAGTGCCGTGGTCGCGCTGATGCAGCGGCACAGCAGTCGCACCGTGTCGACCTTCACCATCGGCTTCGCCAACCGGGCCTTCGACGAATCGGCCGACGCGGCCGCCGTGGCCGCCCACCTCGGGACCGACCACACCCCGCTCCAGGTCAGTGACGAGGCGGCGCTCGACATCGTCCCGCAGCTCCCGGACATCTGGGACGAGCCCTTCGGCGACGTGTCGGCCATCCCCATGCACCTGGTGAGCAGGCTGGCCCGGACCCAGGTGACGGTGGCGCTGTCGGGCGACGGGGGCGACGAGCTGTTCGCCGGGTACAACCGGCACGCGTGGCTCGAGCGGCTCTGGACCCGGGCCGCACCGCTGCCCGACGGCGTGCGCCGGGCGGCCGGCTCCGCCCTCCAGGCGATCCCGCCGGGCCTGATCGACGGCATCGCCCGGGCCAGCGAGTTCCTCCCCGGCCGGCTGCAGGTCCGCAACCCCACCTACAAGGTGAGCAAGTTCGCCAAGGTCCTGTCCTCGTCGGGGCCGGAAGACGCCTACCTGGCGCTCGTGTCGCTGTGGGACGACGCCGAGTCCCTGGTGATCGGGGCCGGGGCCAACGCCTCGGTGGCGTCGCGGCCGGCGGAGTGGCCCGAGCTCGGGGGCATCACCGAGCAGATGATGTGGCTGGACACGACCGGGTACCTGCCCGACGACATCCTCACCAAGCTGGACCGTGCGGCGATGGCCACGTCGTTGGAGTCGCGGGTCCCCTTCCTCGATCGGGGGGTGTTCGACCTCGCCTGGCGGCTGCCCCTGTCGGCCAAGCTCCACGAGGGGACCACCAAGTGGATCCTGCGCCAGGTGCTCTACCGTCACGTCCCCGCCGAGCTGATCGAGCGGCCGAAGATGGGGTTCGGGTTCCCCATCGGCCCGATGCTGCGCGGGCCGCTCCGGACCTGGGCGGAGTCCCTGCTCGACGAGGGCCGGCTGCGGCGCCAGGGTCTGCTCGACCCCGGGCCCATCCGGCGGGCCTGGGACCTGCACCTGCACGGTCGGCGCGACCTGGCCTACGAGCTGTGGATCGTGCTGGCGCTGCAGGCCTGGCTGGAACGGTGGATGCCCGACGTCTGATCCCGGGCACCGGGCACGGCGTGATCCCGGGCACCGGGCACGGCGTGATCCCGGGCATCGGGCGTGGCGTGGTCCCGGGCACCAGGCGTGGCGTCACGTGGACAACCGGCGGTATCGTGGACCCTCCGGAGCGGCGCCGTCGGCTGTCGTCCGGAATGGGTCCCCCGAGGCACCGGTGCCCGTGGGGACGACGGGGGAGCGCGATTCCATGGTGTCGGTGAACGGTGCGGAGGGTGCACGTCGGCCGCGGCGACGCGGCTGTCGGGTCGTGACCACGTCCCTTACCGCCCGCGTGCTCCTGGCCAACCAGCTCCGCTCGCTCCCGGAGATGGACTGGACGGTCGTGTCCGGCGACCGCTACGACGACCCGGTCGACGGGGTCCACGTCGAGGTGATCCCCATCCGTCGGGAGTTCGCCCTGTCCGACGTCCGCTCGGTGGTCCGTCTGTGGCGCTACTTCCGCCGTGAGCGGTTCGACGTGGTGCAGACGCACACCCCCAAGGCGTCCTTCCTGGGGCTGCCCGCCGCCCGGCTGGCCGGGAGTCCGTCGGTCTACACGATCCACGGGGCGCTCTACTTCGCCGGCAACGGCAGGTTGGCCAACGTGCTCGGCTGGTGCTTCGAGCGCTGGTGCTGCTCCTGGGCGACCAGCGTCCTGGTCCAGAGCCGCGAGGACGAGCACGTCCTGCCCCGTGTCCACATCTGCCCGGGTGCCAAGCTGCGCTACCTGGGCAACGGCATCGTGCTGGACCGCTTCCTGACCCCGGTCGAGCCGGCCCTCACGGGCGACCGGCCGGTGGTCGTGATGGTGAGCCGGCTGGTCCGTGAGAAGGGCTGCGGCGACTTCCTGGAGCTGGCCCGACGGCTGGCCGCCAAGGTCGACTTCGTCCACGTCGGACCGTTCGAGCACGACCAGAGCGATGCGCTGTCCGAGGAGGAGGTGGCCACGGCCGCCGCCTCGGGCACCGTCACGTTCATCGGGGAGGTGGCCGACGTCCGGCCGTACCTCGCCTCGGCCACCGTGGTGGTCCTACCCTCCTACCGCGAGGGCATCCCCCGCGCCGCCATGGAGGCGGCGGCCACGGGACGACCGGTGGTGGCCTATGACATCCGGGGGGTGCGCGAGGTGATCGACCCGGGACTCGGCCTGCTGGCTCCGCGCGGTGACGTCGCCGCCCTGGGTGTGGTGCTCGGGGACCTGCTCGACGATCCCGACCGGTGCGACGAGCTCGGGAAGCTGTGCCGCGAGCGGATCGTCGCCGAGTTCTCGGAGGACCGGGTCGTCGAGCGCCTGCAGGCGTTCTACGCGGCGACGTTCGACGGGCGTGACCCGGTACCGGCGCGGGGTGCGCCATGACGCCCGAGGTCTGCCTGTCGGTGGACGTGGAGGACTGGTACGACGGGATGGAGGTCCTCGGTGACCCGATGCCGAAGCCGGCCGGGGCCCGCAGCGGTCTGGACGGCCTGTCCGCGCACCTGGCCACGGCCGGGGGGTCGCCCCGGGTGACCCTCTTCGTGGTCGGCAACTACGCCGACACTGTCGCCGACGAACTCGCCGCCCTGGCCGCGTCCGGGCACGAGATCGCCAGCCACGGGCCCGATCACGGCCGGCTCCCCGAGACGAGGACCGCACTGGTCGAGTGGCTCCGTGCCGGCCGGGGCGTCCTGGAGGACCAGTTCCAGGTCCCGGTCCGGGGCTTCCGGTCGCCGCGCTTCGACCGGCCGGCCTCGATGGGTCTGGACGGGTTCCGGGACGCCATCGCCGAAGCGGGGTTCGAGTACGTGTCCGACACCCACCGGCTCGGCGAACGGTCGCCCGTGCGCGAGCTGCCGGTGCTGTCGTTCCACGGGTTCCCCCTCGGTGGTGGCAGCTACCAGCGCCTCCTGCCGACCGCGGCGGTGGCCGTCGCGGTCGGCCGAACTAACGAAGTAGCAGTTCTGTATTATCATTCGTATGATTTCGGGGCGACGCTCCCGGGCCTGAACGAGATACGGTCGCTCACCGCGGCCAAGCAGCTCCTGGGCCGCGGCCGGGTCGACCGGGCGTTCTCCACCCTCCTCAGCCGGTATGGCAGTAAGGCGTGTTTCGATGTCGAACGGTGACTTCCAGACGTACTTCCACCAGCGGGCGCGACGCTTCTCCTCGTTCTACGCCAGTGAGCCGGTGGCCCGGGCCCTCGGCCGGGGGCCCATGTTCGACCGGCTGAGCGGGACGGTGGCCATGTGCGCGGCGGCGTCCGCACGCCGCGTCCTCGACATCGGGTGCGGCAGCGGCCCGCTCTTCGCCCCGCTGGCCGGACAGGGCATCGAGGTCACCGGCATCGAGCCGGCGGACAACATGGTGGCCCTGGCCACGGCCCAGGCGGCCTCGTTCCCGGACCTGGTCACCGTGCGCCAGGAGGGATGGGAGGACCTGGAGGACGTCGACGCCTATGACGTCGCCGTGGCCCTGGGCGTCTTCGACTACGTGGCCGACCCGGCCGCACTGCTGGGGCGGATGGCCCGAGCCGCCGATCAGGCCATCGCCTCGTTTCCGTCGCCCGGTCTGCGGACGGACCTGCGCAAGCTCCGCTACGGCATGCGGGGGGTCGCCGTCCACCCCTACCCGGTGGAGGGGTACGACGAACTCGCCGCCCGGACCGGCATGGAGGTCCGGGAGAAGGTGCCGTTGGGCAAGGCCGGATTCCTGGTGCGCTTCGGCCGCCGCGCCGCCACGGGCACGCCCGACTGAGCCGGGCCTCCGGTGGACGACGGCCCTGACGACCGGGGCCGGAGCGGCGGGCCGCCGCAGGCCGGACGGGCCGTGCTGGTCGTGGGACGGGCCGTCGTGGCGGCGGGCGCCCTGCTCGCCCTCGCCGGCCTCGGCGTCCGCCCGGCCTGGCGCCAGGAGGTGGTGGGCGTCGGCCTGGCCCTGATCATGGCCGGCCTCATGGTGGTGCTGCTCGGGAACTACCTGCGCCACGCCGAGGAGCGGGACGGTCCGGCCGGCCCGGAGGAGGTGCGGCGGGGCGTCCGATAGGTCCGGCCCCGTCGGCGACGGCCGGCGGTCCGGTCAGCCCAGCTCGGTGCCGACCACGGAGACGAAGGACACCATCTCGCCCGGGTACCCGCCCAGGTTGTGGGTGAGGGCCAGCGTCCGGTCCGTCTCGATCTGACGCTCCGGTGTGGCCTCGCCCCGCAGCTGGAGCCAGGTCTCGAAGAACATGCGCAACCCCGACGCGCCGACCGGGTGACCGAAGCTCTTCAGGCCGCCGTCGGGGTTGATGGGCAGGGGCCCGGTGCGGTCGTAGGTCCCGGCGAGCACCTCCTTCCACGCCGTGCCCCGGGGGGCGAAGCCCAGGTCTTCCATCAGCACCAGCTCCGTCGGCGTGAAGCAGTCGTGGACCTCGGCCATGGCCAGCTCGTGCAGGGGGTCGGTGATCCCGGCCTGCGCATAGGCGTCCTGGGCGGCCGCCGCGCACTCGGGGAACCAGGTGTAGTCGTACTCGGGGTCGATGAGGCCGGACCCGCTGCCCGCGGCGAACGACAGCGCCTTGATGTAGAGGGGCTTGTCCGTGTAGCGGTGGGCGTCCTCGGCCCGGACCACGATGGCGGCGGCGGCACCGTCGGCCACGCCGGCGCAGTCGAAGACGCCGAGCCGACCGGCGACCCGGGGCGACGCGCAGATCGTCTCGGTGGAGACCTCCTTGCGGAACTGGGCCCGGGGGTTGCGTGCGCCGTTCTGGTGGTTCTTCCACGAGATGCGGGCCAGCACCTCGGTCAGCTCGTCCTCGCCGACCCCGTACTTCTTGCCGTAGGCGGGGGCGACCATGGAGAACATGGCGGCGGCCGTCAGCGTCCGGGCCGTGCCGTCGTTCGGGATGGGGAAGGCGTTGAGGCCCTGGTAGCCGGAGTCCTTGACCTTCTCGGCACCGACGGCCATGGCCACGTCATAGGCACCGGAGGCGACGGCATAGGCGGCGGCACGCAGTGCCTCGGACCCGGTGGTGCAGTAGTTCTCCACCCGGGTGACCGGCTTGTTCTGCAGCTGCAGCGGTCGGGCCAGCGTGATGCCGCTCATACCCGACTGGGCGGTGCCGAACCAGTAGGCGTCGATGTCGTCCTTGGTGAGTCCGGCCGAGCCGAACGTCTCCTCGGCGGCGTCGACGATGAGGTCGTCGAGGCTCTTGTCCCAGTGCTCGGCGAACCGCGTGCACCCCATCCCGACGATCGCCACCCGGTCCTTGATCCCGTGCGAAGCCATGTGTCTCCTTGCGCTCTGTACTGCGTGTCCTGTGTGCGTCCTGCGTGCTGGCCCGTCGGCGCCGGCCGCCGGTCCGTGGTCGTCAGTCGGTCGTGGTGGCCGCAGTGGTCCGGACCGGCTTGGCCTTCCAGAAGTAGTCGTGGATGCCGTCCGCGGTGAACAGCTTGCGGAACGTCATGGTGACCCGGTCGCCGATGTCGACGGTGTCCGGGTCGACGTCGGTCAGCTCCACGGGGAACCGCCCGCCGCCCTCGAAGTCGAGGACGGCGAACACGATGGGCGGGCTGGGCGAGTAGGCCAGACGGTCGATGGTGTAGGTGGCGATGGTCGCCTCGGCGTCGGCCCGGTCGATCGGGACCATGTCGTCGACCGCACCGCCGGTCATCGACACCCGGGACGGCGGGAGGTGCACCGCACCCGACGACCGGTCCTGGCTGCCCACGAAACCGAACTTCCACTCCTCGTTGCGCCATGCGGCCGAGGCCGACACCCGGTTCGGCTCGGGCCGGCGCGGCGGCTCGGGGGTCACCATGCCGCGCCAGGTGAGGAACTTGCCGTAGGGGAGGTCGGCGCCGGCGGCCACCTGGGCGGCCACCGGGTCGGCGGCCGACCAGGCGGCCAGCGCCGGAGTGGTCCGGAACACGAGCACGTCCGCCCCGTCGGCCAGGGACACGACGGCCACGACCTCACCGGGTGCGGACTGCTCCAGCAGTGCGGACAGCACCAGGCCGGCATGGGCCGCCCCGGTCTGGCCGACCGTCAGGGACAGGTCGTCCGCCAACACCCCGTCGCGCACGCCCAGGGCACGCCCGACCGCCTTGGCCGCCCGCCCGTGCATGCCGGTGACCACGACCCGGTCGACCTGGTCGGCGGTCACCCCGGCCGCCTTCAGGCCGGCCTGCCACGCCTCCGCTCCGAGCGGGACGTAGCGGGTCTCGCCGAAGCGCTCCTCCCACGTCCGGGACCGCCGGTCGCCCGCGGTGCGCCAGCGGTCGAGGAATTCGTCGGTGAGCGACGCCCCGCCCAGGTACTCGGCGATCACCGGCGTGCCCGGGGCGTCGTCGCCGACCAGACCGGCGGCGGCCCCGTCGCCGCCGGCCGACTCGTCGGCCGACGTGGGCAGCCCGTCGCGCAGGTCGGACACCACGACCAGCGTGGTTCCCGTGCCGGCCGCCCCCAGGGCGGTGCGGAGCGCACCGGGCCCCGAGCGCAGCGCCCCGCCGAAATCGAAGGCGGCGACGTCCGCCGGCTGGCGCAGGGCGGCGTGCAGGGTGGCGGCGTTCGTCTTGTCGAGGTACGCGGGGGTGGCGGTGGCGAACCAGACGGCGGACGGCGCTGCGCCCCGCGCCGACCGCAGGGCCAGCCGGGCGGCCTCGACGCCCATGGTCGTGGTGTCCTCGTCGTGGGAGGCCACCGAACGGGCGCCCTTGCCGCCGCCGCTGCCGAACACGGCGGCCACGTCGGCGCGGCGCAGCCGGCGGTACGGGACGTAGCCGGCGATGCTGACGACGCCCCTGGTCATGGCCGCACCCCGGTCGAACTCGCCTGCTGCATGATGGTCCTGGTCCCTTCGTCGTGGTGCCCGTCGTGGTGCCGGCCCGGGCGCAGTGGCGCCGTCGCACCGGGTGCCGGCCGCCGGGCGGGCGGTGGCAACTTCTGCCCCGTCATCCTATGATGTCCACAGTATCTGACGGTCAGTCAGATAACCACTGCGGCACGGGCCGCACCGCTGAGGATGGAGGCTTCGACCATGGACTTCGAGTTCACCCCCGAGCAGCTCGAATTCGTCAAGGACGTCGAGCAGTTCCTGGACGACAACTACGACCCCGAGGTCTTCGACGTCACCCGGGAGAACATGGCCCAGATCGTGGACACCCCGCTGCGGCGCAAGTTCATGGCCAAGCTGGGGGAGAAGGGCTGGCTGGGGATCACCTGGCCCAAGGAGTACGGCGGCCAGGACGGGGACGGCGTCTACGAGTACCTCCTCAACGAGGCGCTGGCCGCCCGGGGCGGTCCCCAGATCGGAAAGGGCGTCGGCATCATCGGCAAGACCATCATCAGCCACGGCAGCGAGAAGCTGAAGGCCGAGTTCCTGCCCAAGATCCTGAAGAACGAGGTGGAGTTCGCCGTCGGCTACTCCGAGCCCAACGCCGGGTCCGACGCGGCGTCGATGCAGCTCAAGGCCACCCGTGACGGCGACGGCTGGCGCCTCAACGGGCAGAAGACGTGGACCACCTCGGCGCACTTCGCCGACTGGTACTGGGTGGGCGCCCGGACCGACCCCGACGCCCCGAAGCACAACGGCATCACCCTGTTCCTGGTGCCGATGGACCATCCGGGGATCACGGTCAAGGCCATCTGGACCATGGGCGACGAGCGGACCAACGAGGTCTACCTCGACGACGTCTGGGTGTCCGACGCCTACGTGGTGGGCGAGCTCAACCGCGGCTTCCAGTACATCTCGGAGGCGCTCGACCTCGAGCGGTTCACCCTGTTCACCTACTCGCCCACCGCCCAGCGCCTGAGCCTGCTGACCGAGTACGTCAAGGGCGCCACCCGGGACGGTGAGCCGATGAAGGACGACGCCCAGGTGCGGTCGCAGGTCGCCCACCTGCACACCGAGGCCGAGGTCGCCCGCGTGCTCGGCCTCAAGTTCGTGGCCGCCGCCCACGCCGGCGGGTCGCCCCCGACCTCGGAGGCGTCGGAGTACAAGCTGTTCACCACCGAGTACTCGCGACGGCTGGCCAACGCCTCGATGGACCTCGCCGGGCCCGGGGGCCAGTTGCGGGTGCACACCGAGGAGGCCCCCATGGTCGGCCGGTCGGAGTCCACCTACCGGTACACGGTGATCGACACCATCGGTGGCGGTTCGTCGGAGATCCAGAAGAACATCCTGGCCCGGCGCAAGCTCGGCCTGCCCAAGAACTTCTGAGCCACCCCTGTCCGTGACCGCCCCGCCCGCCACCTCTGCCGCCGCGCCCACCGGACCGGTGGCGGCGCGCCCCCCGGGCGCCGCCGGCCCGCTGGCCGGTGTCGTGGTGCTCGACCTGGCCGCCTTCGGCCCGGCGGCGCGGTGCACCCGGATCCTCTCCGACTACGGCGCCACCGTGGTCAAGGTGGGATCGGTGCCGGGCAGCGGGCTCGAGCGGCAGCGGACGCCGTACTACCTCTACAGCGGGGCCCGTCACCTGCGCCACGTGGCCATGGACCTGAAGGACCCCGACGGGCGGGCCGCCTTCCTGGAACTGGTGCGCGGGGCCGACGTGGTCGTCGAAAGCTTCCGCCCCGGGGTGGTGGACCGGCTCGGCATCGGGTTCGAGGCGCTGGTCGCCGTCAACCCCCGGGTCATCCTGTGCTCGACCACCGGCTACGGCCAGGACGGTCCCCGGTCGGCCTGGGCCGGGCACGACATCAACTACCTGGCCGTCGGCGGGTACCTGGGCGCCACCGAGCCGGCCGGCGACGGGGGCCCACCGGTGTCGGGAGCGACCATCGCCGATGCCGCCGGCGGCGGCCTGCACGCCGCGCTGGCCGTCCTGGCCGCCGTCATCGGTCGGGGCGCGGACGGACCCGGCGTGCACCTCGACGTCTCGATCGCCGACGGCGTGCTGTGGCTCGAGTCGCTCCCGGTCGACGAGTACCTGGCCACCGGGGCCACGGTGGGGTTCGGTCACGACGTCATCAGCGGCCGGTACGCCTGCTACGACACGTACCGGTGCGCCGACGGCCGGTGGGTGGCGGTCGGCGCCATCGAGGCGAAGTTCTTCGCCAACCTCTGCCGCCTCCTCGGGTGTGAGCAGTGGCTGGCGCTCCAGTACGACGACCCATCACAGGACGCCATCCGGGCCGACCTGGCCGCCGCGTTCGCCTCCCGTGACCGCGACTCGTGGGTCGAGGCGCTGGCCGGGGCCGACACCTGCGTCAGCCCGGTGCTGAGCGCGGCCGAGCTGGCCGAGGACCCGTCGTTCCGCGCCCGGGACGCGTTCGTCGAGGCGGCGCTGCCCGAGGGCGCCCGCCCGCCGGGCGGTCCGGTGTCCTTCCGCCAGGTGGGCCCGGTGCTGGCCGGGATGCCCGGTCGGGGGGCGCCCGTCGTGGCCGGGGACCCGTCCCGGTCGGACACCGAGGAGCTGTTGGGGGCCGCCGGGATGACGGCCGACCGGATCGCCGAACTGCGGGCGAAAGGAGTGGTGGCATGAGTGCCATCGGAATCGATGACATCGAGGGCGCCATCGGGGTGGCCCTGTACGAGGAGGTGGGGGAGTTCCCCGTCGAGCAGGGGTACGTGTGGACGACCTGCTCGTCGGTCGAGAACGGCAACCCGCTCTTCTGGGACCCCGAGGTCGCCGAGGAGATCACCGGCGGCCCCATCGCCCCGCCGACCATGGTGTCGGTGTGGTTCCGGCCCCACCACTGGGCGCCCGACCGGTCGACCCCGGGCCTGCCGCTCCAGATCCATTTCGACCTCAAGGAGGGCCTGGGGCTGCCCGAGGCCGTGATGAGCGACAACACGATCGTGTTCCACGAGCCGGTGCGTCCCGGTGACCTCCTGCGCACCCGCCAGGTCCTGAAGTCGGTGAGCGACGAGAAGACCACCAAGCTCGGGACCGGGCGCTTCTGGGTGATCGACGTCGAGTACCGCAACCAGCGGGACGACCTCGTCGCCGTGGAGAGCTACACCGGGTTCGGCTACCGCCGGGCCGGCGAGAAGGTGGGCGCGTGACCATCCCGACGCTGCTGCAGGGCCAGGTCTCGGTCGGTGACGGACTGCCCGAGCTCGCCTATCCGGTCACCGCCACGACCATCGTGCTGGGGGCGCTCGCCGCCCGCGACTGGCGGCCGATGCACCACGACAAGGACTTCGCCGTCAACCGCAACGGCACCCGGGACATCTTCATCAACACGCCGAACCTGGCATCGTGGTTCGAGCGCTACATCACCGACTGGACGGGGCCGTTCGGCCGGCTCCAGCGGGTGACGTTCCGGATGCTCGGGTCGATCTTCCCGGGGGACACCATGGTGTTCCGGGGCACCGTCACCGACACCGGGGTGGACGAGACGGGGTGCGGCTGGGTGGCCTTGGCCATCGCCGTGTCCGTGGACGACGACCCCAAGACGACCTGCACGGCACGGGTGGCCCTGCCCCTCGACGCCGACGACAACCCGTGGGCGCGCTCCGGCGACCGCTGGACCCCCTGACCGACGCATCCGCCCGTACCGCCCTACCGCCTGCACGACCCGACCGAACGAACCACCGCACCACCAGAGGAGAGCACGACATGTTGGACCTGACCTTCAGCCCCGAGCAGGAGATGCTCCGTGAGACCGTGCGCGGTGTGGTCGCCACGACCAGCCCGCTCAGCGTGGTGCGCGAGCTCGAGGACGACCCGACCGGCTACTCGCCCGAGCTGTGGAAGCAGCTCGGGCACCTCGACCTCATCGGCCTGCAGCTGCCCGAGGAGTACGGGGGCTCGGGCATGACCACGCTCGAGACCGTGGTCCTCTACGAGGAGTTCGGACGGGCCATCGCCCCGTCGCCGCACTTCGTCAGCTCCGTCCTGTCCGGCGGTGCGCTGGCCCGGTCGGGCAGCACCGACCAGAAGCAGGCCTGGCTGCCCGGCATCGTGTCGGGCGAGGCCATCCTCACCCCGGCCTGGCTCGAGCCCGAGAACAGCTCCGGACCGAAGGGTGTGCAGCTGCGGGCCGTTGCCGACGGCGACGGGTGGACCCTCACCGGGACCAAGCGCCACGTGGCGTTCGCCTCGTCGGCCAGCCGACTGGTCGTGCTGGCCCGGACCGGGGACGGCACCGAGGACGTCGACCTTTTCCTGGTCGACCCGGCCGCCGACGGGGTCACCCTGACCCAGCAGCTCACCATCGCGTCGGACGCCCAGTACCATGTGGAGCTGTCCGGGGTGCGGGTCACCGGGGCCGACCGCATCGGGGCCCCGGGCACCGGATGGGTGACCTGGAGTGCGGTCATGCACGAGGCGATCATCCTGGCCGCCGCCCAGGCCGTCGGCGGCGCCCAGTACGCGCTCGACATCACGGTGCAGTACGCGAAGGACCGCCAGCAGTTCGACAAGCCGCTCGGCGCGTTCCAGGCCCTGGCCCACTACCTGGCCGATGGCGCCACCACGGTCGACGGCGCCCAGGTGCTGGTCCACGAGGCCGCCTGGGCGAGTTCGGAGGGTCGCCCGGTGGCCAAGCTGGCACCGATGGCCAAGCTCTACGCCTGCCAGACCTTCCGGGACGTGACGGCGACCGCCCAGCAGATCTTCGGCGGCATCGGGTTCACCGTCGAGTTCGACATCCAGCTCTACTTCCGTCGGGCCAAGCAGCTCCAGATGTCGTGGTGGGAGCCCCGCGTGCTCGAGGAGCTGATCGCCGCCCAGGTCCTCGACCACTAGGCGGCGCGGGACGGGGCCCAGCGGGCCCGAGGTCGTGGTCCGGCCACCCCCGGCTTCGATGCGGTATCCCCACCCCCGCCTGCGCTACGGTCGGAACTGCGCCCGGGGAGGGCTGCACCGGACCCAGGGGGATCGACATGGCAGTAGACACGCCCACCGCGCCGAGCGCGTCCAGCGGGGCGCAGGAGCGGGGAGGACTCTTCCGATTCCTGTTCGTCCACGAGGTCGAGGAGTACCCGGGCAACGGGAAGCGCACGGCCTACCTGGGCCTCGCGGTGCTGGCCACCATCGTCCTCTACTACACGTACTTCACGCAGACCGGGGTCACCCCCCAGATCCTCGTCTCGTACCACATGTCGTTCTCGTTCTACGTGTGGATCGTGGTCATCTCCAACCTGCTCGGCGCCTTCGCCTCGTTGCCGGCGTCGAAGACCGACAAGCTCGGGCGGTCCAACGTCGTCATCTACGGCCTGCTGATCATCGGCCTCCTGGTGGCATTCGGCGTGCCGGCCTGCAACACCCAGTGGGAGTTCCTGTTCGTCATCTGCCTGCTGGGTGTGGTCGAGGGCGCCATCCTGGTCGCCACCCCGGCCCTGGTCCGTGACTTCAGCCCCCAGCTCGGCCGGGCCTCGGCCATGGGCTTCTGGACGGTCGGCCCGGTCGCCGGCAGCCTGATCACCTCGATCGTGGCGGCCCACACCCTGGACCACTTCCTGTCGACCGGCGGGATCGACGGATGGAAGAGCCAGTTCGTGATCTCCGGGATCACCTCCCTGGTCGTCTTCGTGCTCGCTCTCCTGTTCCTGAAGGACCTGTCGTCGAACCTCCGTGACCAGCTGATGGTCAGCGAGCGCGACCGGGCCCTGGTCGAAGCCCGGGCCCGGGGCCTGTCCGAGGACGACGTGGTGGCCGCCACCGCCCATCCGTGGCGCCAGATCCTCAAATTCGACCTGATCGGGTCGGCCATCGGAATCTCCCTCTTCCTGCTGCTCTACTACGCGGCGTCGGCCTTCTTCACCATCTACTGGGCCACCGTCTTCAAGGACCCCCACGGCATCAACCTCTCGACCTCGCAGGCCAACTCCCTCAACGCCTGGTTCTGGTGGGCGGACATCGTCGCCCTGATCGTGTTCGGGGTCCTGTCCGACCTCCTCAAGGTCCGCAAGCCCCTGATGCTCGCCGGCGCCATCGGGTCGATCGTCATGCTGGTGCTCTTCATCCACGCAGCCGACAATCCGCACACCGGCCTCGACACGCTGATCACGCTCGAAGTCCTGCTGGCGGCGTGCATCTCGCTCTGCTACGCCCCGTGGATGGCCGGCTACACCGAGATGGTGGAGGCCAGGAACCCGGCCCTGGTGGGTACGGGACTCGCCTTGTGGGGGTGGATCCTCCGCCTCACCGTCGGCCTGTCGTTCATTTTCCTGCCCCTGGTGGTCAACTCGGTCAACCCGGTGGTCGACAACCTGCAGTACGCGCAGACCGCGCCGAACGGGCACGCGCCGTTCAACGTGCAGCAGTTCCAGGTCGAGAACCCGCAATTGGTGGCCTTCGCCGAGGCCAACGCCTCGTGGCTGCGTCCGCTCTCCGACCCGAAGAACGCGGCCGTCGTGGCGGCGGCCCACGCCAACCCGCTCGCCGGCGCGGGCGCCCTCACCAAGGCCGTCGGACCCGTGGTCTTCGCGCACGTCCTCGCCAACCTGAAGGAAGTGAACGGTCCCGTGTGGACCTACCGGACGCAGCTGGCCTACCTGTCCCAGCACCAGGACGAGCTGACCAACCTGCTGAACGGCGTGGGCAAGTCGCCGAAGCAGTGGCAGAACTGGTTCTGGGTCTGCCTCGGCGGCATGGTGGTCTTCATCCCGACCATCTGGCTCAACCGTGGGCGCTGGAACCCGGCCAAGGCCCGTGAGGACGAGAAGAAGCACGAGGCGGACGTGCAGGCCGAACTCAAGGAGCTGGTCGGCGCCAACACCTGACCCGGGGAGCCGCCCGGGCGGCTTACGGTGTACCGCCCGTCCGCCGGGACCCGTTCAGGGGCCCGGCGGCGGCGCGTCCAGGGCCGGCAGGACCCGGTCAGCGAACAGCTCGAGCGACCGCCAGCCGACGTCGGGTTCGAGGCCGGCGACCAGTGGCTTCAGCTGCAGGGCCGAACCCGGGTCGAGCCCACGGGCCAGGGTCACGCACTCCTCGGGGGTGACCACGGCGTACCGGTCCGACGCCCGCAGCTCGTCGACCGACCCGACCTCGCGGTAGGGGCTGGCCCCCGGGGCGCCGGCCGCCCACCGGCCGTAGCCGTTGGCCTCGTGCAGCGCGTGGGGGCCGAGCTCGGCCCAACTGCGGTCCGGGTCGTCGGTGACGAAGACCCACATCGGGCCGGACGGCCACAGGAGGATCCCGTCCCCCTTCCCCAGGCGGTTGCACTCCTCGACGTACGCCGCGCCGAGCGCCGGGTCGGGTACGGCCGGCAGGAAGGCGTCCCCCAGTCGGGCCGCCCGCCTCGGTGCTGCGCCACCCACGATCACGAACGGGCGGGGCCGCTGTACCGGAGGGGGCGTCACCCGGACGGTCCGCCCCCGGTGCATGAAGGGCCCGCCGGTGAGTGCGAGGGTCAGCACCTCCAGCTTCTCCTCGAACAGGGCGCCCCGTCCGTCGAAGGGGACCCCGAACATGGCGAACTCCTCGGCCACGTAGCCCGGCACCACCGTGAGCTCGACCCGCCCGTCGGACAGTGTGTCGAGTACGGCGACGGACTCGGCGGTGGCGATCGGGTCGTGGAGGGTGAGCACCAGGGCCGACACCATGATCCGGATCGTCGACGTCCGGGCGGCCACAGCGGCGCCGAACACGAAGGGGGACGGGAGGTAGCCGTCGTCCACGCCGTGGTGCTCGGACAGCACCACGCGGGGGCACCCCCGTGACTCGGCCCAGGCGGTCATGGCCAGGGCCTCCTCGTAGAGGCGCACACGGGGCGTCCCGAAATCGGGCGCCCGCAGATCGTGGTGGAGCAGCCAGTTGTCCATCGTCCGTCCCCTCCGCACGGCCCGGGCCCGGGCCGGGCGTGACGCCGATGAGACTAGAGCACGCCCCTGCCAGTGGTTGCCAGGGGCCGGACGTGGGTGGGGCGGGACGTGGGAGGCGGTCGTGCGGCACAGTGCTTTCCGGGGGACCGGCGTAGCGATAATGATTATCGTTCTCGTTCGCCGGCCGAAGTGAAGTACCACGAGGTGGGCACCGGAGCCGGCAGGAGCCGCCACGGCGGAGCCGACACGGCGGCACACCGAGGATCTACGGTGGCCAGCATGCAGCACATCGTCGACCACCGGCCCGGATTCGCCGTGGTGGATCTCGAGACCACGGGGTTCTCCCCCAGCCAGGAGCGGATCGTCGAGGTCGCCGTGGTGGTGCTCGACCACCGGGGCGTCGAGCAGGACACGTTCTGCACACTGATCGACCCGGGCCGCGACCCCGGGCCGACTCATGTCCACGGGATCTCGGCCGACATGGTGGCGGGCGCTCCGACCTTCACCGACGTGCACCCCTACCTGGCCGGCCTGCTGTCGGGCCGTGTGGTGGTCGGCCACAACGTCGACCGCTTCGACCTCGCCTTCCTGCTGGCCGAGTGCCGCCGGCTGGGCGACGACATGGCGCCCGCAGAGGTGACCACCCTGGACACGCTCCTGGTGGCCCAGTCCTATCTGGACCTTCCGGGCAAGGCCCGACTGGTCGACTGCTGCGACCGGTACCGGCTCACCTGGGAGGACCACCACAGTGCCCTGGGCGATGCCCGGGTGACGGCCGCGCTCCTCGGCGCCATGCGGAGCGAGCTGGGAGACGATCTGCTCGACGTGGACCGGCTGCTCACCGAGGGGCTCGACCGACGGTGGCCGGGGTCCGGCTCCACACGTCCGGTCGCCCACGAACGGACCGGGGCCCTGTCCGCCTGACCCCCGGATGCCCACGGTGCCACCGGTCGGGCCGTCCCCGGCGGTTCCCGGAACGGTTCAGGGCATCGCCTCGATGGGGGGCACGATCATGGCCCGCTCACGGGCGCCGCCGAGCATCTCCTCGTCGGTCTCCCCGTCCGCGGATCCGGCCACCAGGGGCGACCGGGTGAGCACCACCACGCCGAGCACGAGAACGGAAAGGGCGAGCACCTCGAGCACGATCCACACCGCCCCACCGCGCAGGACATCGCCGAACAGGGTGACCCCGAGCACGATGCTGACCAGGGGGTTGAGCGTCACCAGAGTGGTCCTCGAGGCCGTGATGGGCCCGGCGTGGAGTGCGTTCTGGAGGAGGAAGACCGTACCCAGCCCGGTCACGGCGAGCATGTAGGGCTGGAAGTGGGTGAACACGGCGCTCCAGCCGTGATCCAGGTAGCCGGTGATGGCCTTGGTCAGCGCCGCACCGAACGCCGCCGTCACCGCGGTGGCCGCACCGAACGCGGCGGCCCGCCACCACCGGGGCCCGCGCAGCCCGGCCAGGATGCAGCCGGTGATGGCGGACAGCAGGATGACCGTGGCCACCACCCACTGGGAGGTGGAGGGGAGGACCTGGCCACCGTGCGGATGGGCGGCCAGGAAGAACCCGCCGAGGCCGGCCACGACCAGTAGGGCGCCCGACCACTCCCGTGCCCCTAGGCGGTAGCGGAACCAGACGGCCAGGATGAGCAGCAGGAAGAGCAGCTCGGTGGTGAGCACGGGCTGGACGGTGCTGAGTTGACCGTGCTTGAGGGCGGTGGCCTGGATTCCGAACTGCACGAGCATGAGGCCGAAGCCGATCAGCCAGATCTTCTGCTTGACGGCATGTCCGATCAGGCCGGCCTTGAGCGTCGCGGACTCCGGAGCCGTCTCCACCCCGATGCGCTGCAGCACCGAGGTGACGGCATTGGTGAAGGCGGCGAGCGCCGCGAGGAAGATGGCCACCGCCCTGTTGTAGTCGCGTTCGGGCCCCGGTGCAGGGTGGGGAGGTGCGGAGCTGCCCCGGCTCAGGCGGCCGGGGCGCCGCCCGGCCCGCCACCGGTCCCGTCCGCATCGGAGGCCAAGTCGGAGGCCACGTCCATGTGGAGGCCCAGCGCATACCCCTCGAGGAACACGTCGGCCTCGGCCCGCCGGGGGTAACGGGCCTCCAGCGCCCGGAAGCGGGCGGTGTGGCCCGGCTCGAGCAGATGGGCCAGCTCGTGGACGATGACGGCGTCCAGGACCCAGGCCGGCACCACCCGCAGCCGCGCAGATATCCGGATCTCCCGCGTGGCCAGCGTGCACGAACCCCAGCGCTTGGTCTGGTTGGAGGCCCACCGGATCGAGGTCGGCTCGACACCGTCGAGGTAGGCGCGCCCGAGCTGGCGGGCACGGCCGGCGAGTTCGTCGTCCGACGCGTGGAGGTGCGGCCGGTGACGGGTAAGGCGCCGGGTGAGCTGGTCGACCATGTCGTCGCGTGCCGCCCCGCGCAGGTGGGTCGGGACGACGACGACGATCCGGTCGCCCTCCCAGTGTGCGCCGGCCGTCTTCTTGCGCCGGGCCGAGACACGGACCTCGACCTCGGGGCGGAACGGGACGGCGGGCAACGGGGTCGGACTCATGGCGTCACGCTACGGCCGGGCTGTGACGACCGGCGCGATCCGGCCGGACACCTGGACCGGACCGGGATCGGCCGGACTACTCGTGCTGACCGAACGGCCCGGGAGTGACCGCCTCGGACTCGGCCTCGGTCTCCTCGTCCGACTCCGGCCGCGTCATGCGCCAGATCCCGGCGCCCAGGATGCCGCCGACCACCGGGAACACGATGAACACCCACAGCTGGTTGAGGGCCCAGCTGCCCTGGAACACCGCGGTGGCGAGACTGCGGGCCGGGTTGACCGAGGTGTTGTCGATCGGGATCGAGATGAGGTGGATCACGGTGAGGGCGAGGCCGATGGTGAGCCCGACCTGGCCGATCGGCATCGACTTTCGGCTGGTCGAGGCGATGACGAAGACGAACACGGCGGTGAAGAAGATCTCGGCCAGGATGACCACCGGGAGCGGGAACCCGCCGGGGGAGTGCAGTCCGTACCCGTTGGACGCGAAGCCGGTGGTCTTGGCGCTGAAGGTGCCCAGGTTGGTGGCCGTGGCCGACGACACGCGGGTGGCGCTGGCGATGACGTAGATCACCGTCGCCCCGATGAGCCCGCCGACGAACTGGCCCACCAGGTAGAAGGGGAGGTCCTTGGACTTCGTCTTGCCGATCACCCACATCCCCATGGTGACCGCCGGGTTGACGTGGCAGCCCGAGATCGAGCCGATGGCGTAGCAGGCGATCAGCAGGCTGAGGCCGAAGGCCAGGGCGACACCCAGGATCCCGACGGTGTTGGCGTCCCCGGTGAAGTGGCCGGTGGCGAGGATGGCGGTCCCGGGACCACCGACGACGAGGATCATGGTGCCGATCGCCTCGGCGATCCCGATGCGTACGGACTCGTTCATGGGTGGATCCTTTCGTCGGGTGTCCAGGCACCCGGGTCGTTCCTGGCGGCCCCGTGCAGCGGCCTCGGTCAAGGCTAAACAGCCGGGAGAGCCGAGCGGTGGATGGAACCGGGGCGCGAATGGGCCGGAGCGGGGGTGCCCGGTACGATGTTGCCGTGCGGCGCTACCTCTCCCCACGGTGCATCGGCATGCACGTCACCCTCCTGCTGCTGCTGCCCCTGTTCGCCTGGCTCACCTGGTGGCAGTACAGCCGCGCCACGAGCGGCAACACGCTGAGCTGGGCCTACGTCGTGCTGTGGCCGGCGTTCGCCGTCTATGCCGTGTACACCTGGTGGCAGCTGATCCACGACCAGGCCGCCCGGGTGCCCGGACGGCCCCGACCGACGGCCGGCACCTCGCTGTGGTCGGACGGTACCCGGTCGGAGGCCGACGGGGCCGGGGGTCGGGGCGCCGTGGTCACCGGGGCCGATCCGGTGGACCGGCCGCCGGGCTGGGCGCTGACCGGCGGACGCAGGCGCAACGTGGCCATCGCCGCCGCCGACCCCATCGACCCCGAGCAGGGGGGCCGGGGGGAGCGGTTCACCGCCCAGACCCCCGACGAGGCCGCCCGCATGGCCGAGTACAACCGCTATCTCGCCGAACTGGCCGCCGAGGACGCTGCCGAGGCGTCCTCGTGAACCGACCGTGACCGGCACGCCCACCGCCGCGCCCGCGCCGCTCGACGAGCTCGGACGCCCGACCTGGGCCAAGCTGGTCCAGTGGGACGATGTCGGGGCCCTGGTGCGCTACCGGGTCATGGCCTTCATCGTCGGTGTCGGCCTCATCCTGCTGGTCTTCGTGGGCATGCCCCTGCAGTTCGCGGCCCACCAGAAGGTGGTCGTGGAGGTGGTCGGCACGTTCCACGGCTACCTCTACCTGCTCTACCTGGTGATGGCGGCCGACCTGGCCCGACGGGCCCACTGGCGACTCGGTCGCATCCTGGCCGTGGTGGCCGCCGGCTTCGTCCCGTTCCTGGCCTTCGTCGTCGAGCACCGGGTCTACCGGCAGATGCGCGAGGAGTACGCGGCCGCCACCGGCGCCGCCGCCACGGGGGCCGGGCCGGGCGACGGGGTGGTCCAGGCGGGTTGACGGCCTAGCGGGCCCCACGCACCAGGGCGCCCGGACGGGCACCGGTGTCGACGCCTTCCGCGAACGTGGTGACACCGGACTTGATCGTCTCCACGTAGCCGACCGCTCCCTGGAGCAGGCGGTGGCCACCGGCCGGCAGGTCGTCGACCACGCGGGGGTTGGTGAGCTGGAGGCGCTCGTAGTCGATCAGGTTGAGGTCGGCCAGGGCGCCGACCTCGATCGTCCCCCGGTCGGTCAGGCCGTAGAGCCGGGCGGTGTCATGGGTCTGCATCTTGACCACCTGCTCGAGGGGCAGGCGCTCGCCCCGGGTCCGGTCCCGGGTCCAGTGGGTGAGCATGAACGTCGGCTGGGACGCGTCGCAGATGATCCCGCAGTGGGCCCCGCCGTCCCCGAGTCCGGATGCGGCCCGGGGGTGCAGGAGCATCTCGCGGATGGCGTGCAGGTCGCCGTCGGAGTAGTTGAGGATGGGCACGTACAGCAGGCCCCGACCCTCGTCCTCGAGCATGGCGTCGTAGGCGATCGACAGCGCCGGGCGCCCGGTGGCGGCCGCCATCCCGGCCAGGGACCGCTCGGGACCGGGCTCGTACTCGGGCGGGTCGCCGAGGATGTAGGTGGTGGCGAACGCCTTCTCCATCGCCTCGTCGGCGACCGGGTCCGGCGCCCACGACTCGATCGCCTCACGGACCTCGGAGGTGCGCAGCGCGGCGATCAGCTCGTCGGGGGTGAGCCCCCTGGCCTTCAGCTGCTGGTAGGCGGGGATCTGGTCGAGGAGGCAGTAGGTGGTGAAGTGGCCCGACAGGAGCCCGAAGCCCCGACCGGCCACCTGGGGCCACAGGTCGGCCCCGTCGTCGACCGCCCGCAGCGACTCGTCCATCAGCTCGCGCCAGAGGCCGGGTGCGGTGTCGACCTGGACCAGGGCGAAGGTGACCGGACGGTGGATGGCGGCCGACAGACGGCGCATCCAGTCCACCTCGGCCTTGGGGGCGACGATGTCCTCACCGGCCGTGCCGGCCGGGGCCAGCTCGAAGATGCCGGTCCCGAGCTCGCCGAGGGCGGCGCCGATGCCGAACAGCTCGTCCTCGGCGGCGTACGTGCCGGGCACGGGCTCACCGTCGATGGCCAGGTGGGCGATGGTGCGCGAGGTCGAGAACCCCAGGGCCCCGGCGGCGATCGCCTCCTTCACCAGACGCTTCATCTCGGCGATGTCGGCCGGGTCGGCGGGCTCGTTGCGGGCCCCGCGCTCGCCCATGACGTAGGCGCGGACGGCGCCGTGGGCGATCTGGGTGCCGATGTCGACCGTCCAGCGGCGCTGCTCGAGCGCGTCGAGGTACTCGGGGAACGACTCCCAGTCCCACGTCATGCCCTCCGTGAGTGCCGTGCCGGGAATGTCCTCGACGCCCTCCATCAGGCCGATCAGCCACTCGTGGCGGTCGGGGCGCGCCGGGGCGAACCCGACCCCGCAGTTCCCGGTGACGAGGGTGGTGACCCCGTGCCAGCTGCTCGGGGCGAGGACCTCGTCCCAGGTGGCCTGACCGTCGTAGTGGGTGTGGATGTCCACCCAGCCGGGGGTGACCAGCAGGCCGTCGGCGTCGATGGTGCGGGCGGCCGCCTCGCCCCGGTGGTCGCCCACGCCGGTGATGATGCCGCGGCTGACGGTGATGTCCGCGGTGCGCGCCGGCGCGCCGGTGCCGTCGACGACGGTGCCCCCCTGGATGACGAGGTCGTGCATGGTCCGTGTTCCCCCTCCGGCCTCCCTGCGGGATGCCTCCGACGATGGTGGCACGCGGTGTGGCGGGGCGCAACGGGCCCGGAACCCCGGGCGCACGGCGATGTCGGGCCCGGGGTGACGCAGGTCACCCCGTCGGCCGGTGGCCGGCGCCCGCGGCCCGGGTCAGCGGGGCGGGATCGAGTAGGTCACCTGTGCCTTGGCCACCAGTGCGTCGTCGGCCACCGAGTGGAGCGCGACGTCCACGACGCCGAGCCGCGATCCGAGCTTCAGCAGCGTGCCCACGGCAACCACGTCGACCAGGGCCGGCTTGCGGAGGAAGTCGATGTGGAGGCTGGTGGTCACCGACAGCGCCACCGGTCCGATCTGACCGACCACCGCCAGCCAGGCGGTGCAGTCGGCCAGGGCCATCAGCGACGGTCCGGAGACCGTCCCGCCGGGCCGCACGTTCGACTCGTCGACCGACAGGCGCAGGCGGACGCCGGTGTCGCTGACCTCCTCCACCGTGTAGGGGAGGTCGCCCGGGAACGCGCCGTCGAGGAAAGTCTGGAGCTCGGGGACGTCCATCGCCGGGGGCATGAACGGCGATCGTAGCGAGCGTCGGGCACAGCGGCGCCGGTCCGCATGCCCGCCGGTGGGCACCCGTGGCGATCCCCGGTCGTGCAGACTGTCGTCGGGCCGGATCCGACCGGCACCGGGGGACGGACGATGGGGGAGCGGTGACCGACGGCAACGACGTGGTTTCGAGCGGCTACAGCAGGAGCGACCACCAGGCGGCGGCGGAGCTGGCACAGCGTGCGGGCGAGCTCCTGGCCGAGCTCCAGACCGGGGACCTCGAGGGCAAGGAGCTCGGCGCCGAGGGGGACCGGCGCTCCCACGACCTGCTCACGGGACTGCTGGCCGAGCGGTTCCCGAACGACCGGGTCCGTTCCGAGGAGGACGACCAGCGCGAGGCGCTGACCACCGACGTCGGCCGGGTGTGGATCGTCGACCCGTTGGACGGCACCCGCGAGTACTCCGAGCGCCGGACCGACTGGGCCGTCCACGTGGCCCTGGCCGTCCACGGCGCGCCCGTGGTGGGCGCCGTCGCCCTTCCCGGGCTGGATCTCGTGCTCGGCACGGGAGGCCCGCCGCCCCTGCCACCACTGCCGCCCCATCCGCGCCTGGTGGTGAGCCGCACCCGTCCGCCCGAATTCGTCCCCTTCGTGGCCGAGCGGCTGGGTGCCGAGACGGTCCCGATGGGCTCGGCCGGCGCCAAGATCTCGGCAGTCGTCCGGGGTGAGGCCGAGGTCTACGTCCACGCCGGGGGGCAGTACGAGTGGGACTCCTGCGCACCGGTCGCCGTGGCCCTGGCCAGCGGGCTGCACTGCTCCCGGATCGACGGGTCCCCGCTCCGCTACGCCCGACCCGACCCGTGGCTGCCCGACCTGGTCGTGTGCCACCCGCTGCTGGCCGATGTCGTGCTCGGCGCCGTGCGCGACTCCGGACTCCTCGGGAACGGGTGACCCGGTGAGCACCGACGACGGTTCCGCCACCCGGTCCGTGTTCGGGCCGGCCCGGCTCGGGCCGCTCACGCTCAAGAACCGCATCATCAAGTCGGCCACGTTCGAAGGGGCGGCACCCCGGGGGGTGGTGTCCGACGAGCTGATCGCCTTCCACGTGCGGGTGGCGCGGGGCGGGGCGGCCATGACCACCGTCGCCTACCTGGCGGTGTCACCCGAAGGCCGCACCGACCGACACGTGGTGGTTCTGGGTGAGGGCTCGCGGGAAGGCCTGGCCCGCCTGACCTCGGCCGTCCACGCCGCCGGTGCACTGGCGTCGGCCCAGATCGGCCACGCCGGCCCGGTGGCCAACTCCAAGTCGAACGGCGCGCCGGCCCTCTCGCCGTCGCGCCGGTTCGGGGCTTCGGGGTCGCTGACCCGTGCCGTGACCCCTGACGACATCGCCCGGATCACCGAGGACTACCGCCGGGGGGCCGCCACCGCCGTCGAAGCCGGGTTCGATGCCATCGAGGTCCACCTGGGCCACAACTACCTGCTGAGCTCGTTCCTCAGCCCGAAGCTGAACCGACGGACCGACGCATGGGGCGGCACGCTCGGCGCCCGTGCCCGGTTCCCCCGTGAGGTGGTGGCCGCCGTGCGCGACGGCGCCGGGCCCGACGTCGCCGTGACCGCCAAGCTCAACATGACCGACGGCGTCCCCGGCGGATTCGACCTGCCCGAGAGCATCGACGTGGCCCGGATGCTCGAGGCCGACGGCCACCTCGACGCCCTGGAGCTGACCGGTGGGAGCTCCCTGTCCAATCCGATGTACCTCTTCCGGGGCGACGCCCCCCGGGCGGAGTTCGCCGCCACGCTTCCGCAGCCCATCCGGCTCGGCTTCGCGGTGGTCGGCAAGCGCTTCCTCAAGGAGTACCCGTTCGAGGAGGCCTACTTCCGCGATCCGGCGCGCCGGTTCCTCGACGCCCTCGACCTCCCGCTGATCCTGCTGGGCGGCATCAACCGACTGGACACGGTCGAGTCGGCGCTGTCCGAGGGGTTCTCCTTCGTGGCCATGGCCCGGGCCCTGCTGCGCGAGCCGGACCTGGTGGCCCGGTGGGAGCGGGGCGAACGGGATCCGGGCCGCTGCATCCACTGCAACCGGTGCATGCCGTCGATCTACTCCGGGACGACCTGCGTGGAGGCCGACCCCGCCGCCGCCGGCTGACCCAGTCGGGGGCCGGGCTCACACCGATGCCGGGTCGAGCGGGCGGAACAGTTCGACGTCCGTGCCCCAGACGTAGCGGAGCTCGCCGTCGAGCAGGCGCTTCTGACTGGCGTGCTCGACGATGGCCCGCACCTTGGCCGGAGCTGCGGCCGGCGCCCGCAGCCGCAGTGCCCGGTCCGCCAGGAGCACCGGGACCGACCGCACGAGCTGCGCCACCGTGGCGGCCGCCGACGCCGTGCCCGGATGGCCCTGGGGCCACAACCCGGTGGCCGGGTAGACGCGGTAGGCGAACAGCTCGGGGGCCGGCCCGGTCCCGTACACGGAGCGGACGGCCCGGCAGGTGGCGCGGGACAGGGCGCGGTGGTCGGCGTGGAGGTCGTCGGGCGAGGTCACGAACACCTGGGCCGGGGCGAGGTCGACCAGCAGGGCGGCGATCCGGTCGGCCACCTCGGCCTCGTGTCCGGTCAGTCCGGCGTCGGCAAACCCGAGCTCGTACCGGTGGTCGGCCGGGACGCCGAGATCGTCGAGGCCACGGTTCCATTCGCCCCGGCGGATGCGCACGATCTCCCCGGCGGTGGGCTCGGGGTCGGTCGAGAACCAACCACCGCCCCCGTCGGTGGCCAGGGCGATCGAGACCTCCTCGCCCCGGGCCGACTTCGTGGCGAGGAGGAGTCCGCACGCGATCGACTCGTCGTCCGGGTGCGGGGTGAGGACCAGTGCGCTCCCGGCGGAGAGCCGGGCAGTCGCGTCGCGGGACAGCGCCGTCTGGGCCCGGACCCACGGTGCGCCGATCGGTGGGCGCCGCACGGCGGCCCTACCGTCCCCGCCACGGACCGTGGCCGGTCCGGGGGCGGGTGGCCGGGCCGAGGGCGCGGGCCGCCAAGCGCAGGGAGAGCCCGGGGTCGTCCCGTCGGGGTCCCACACGGGTGGCCACCAGCTGGCCGGCCAGCAGCGCGGCCGATCCGAGGTTGGCCGGGTGGTGGACGACGGCTTCGAGCTGGGCGATCCCGGCCCGGCGGTCCCGGGTGGCCAGGGCATCGGCCAGCTCGTGGTGGGCGATGCAGGCCGGGGTCATCGAGGCCCGGTGCTTCTCCAGGAACCGGCGGTGGCCGTCGGCATGGGTGGAGAGCGACGTGGTCACCCGGGTGCCGGTGTGCTGGACGTACCGGTAGACGGGCGTCGGGACGAGGACCAGGGGGGCGAGCTCGGCGCAGCGTAGCCACAGGTCCCAGTCCTCCGACGTGACGAGGTCGGGGTCGAAGGCGAGTTCGGGGCCCACCCGGTCCCGTCGGGCCACCCCGAAGAGGATCGACGGCACGTTGATCCACCGCATGAGCTCGGCCCCGGTGCACGGTGGCGGGCGGAAGGTCACGAGGCGCCCGGTGGCCTCCACGTTCACCTGGTGGTAGCCGTAGGCCATGCCGGTGCCGGGGCTCAGCGCGCCCACTGTGGCGACCGCGGCGCCCGGCAGCCAGACGTCATCGTCGTCGCAGAACCCGATCAGCTCCCCCCGTGCCGCGGCGATCCCGGCGTTGCGGGCCGCCGACGCGCCCTGCGGCTCGTCGTGGCGGACCACCACCACGCGCCGGTCGTCCGCCGTGAGGCGGTCCAGCAGCTCGGCCGTGGCCGGCTGCGAGCCGTCGTCGACGATCACGACCTCGAGGGCGGGGTGGTCCTGGTCCAGGACGGACGCGACTGCCGCACCCAGCCGGTCGGGTCGGTCGTGGGTGGGGATCACCACGCTCAGCAGTTCGGTCACGCGCTCCTCGCTCCACTTCGGCCCGCCGGACCCGTGGGCGGGGGATCCGCCCCCGACCGGACGGCGCACGTCCGTGCCGACAGGCGGATGGTAGCGGGGACCGTCGCCGTCGGGTGCGCCGGCCGCCTAGGCCTCGGTCGGGCCCTCGCCGGTGTCGTCGACCGGCTCGGTCGCCAGGGGGGCGTCGAGGTCCCACCCCTCGGGATCCTCCTCGCGCTCACGGGTGTGGGCGGAGGGGCCTCCGGCTCCGTCGGGGTCGTCGATCATCCCGTCGAGCACGGCGATCTGCTCGGGGTCGTCGAGCTCGGCGCCCGCCTCCTCGAGCTCACGGTCGTCGACCTGGAAGTGGGGGTCGAGCGACGGGTCGATCTCGAGCTCCTCCTCGAAGTCGGGGTCGAGTCGGCTGGACTCGTCGATGGCGTCGTCGCCCTGCTCGAAGATCTCGGTGCTCTCGGTGTCGTCCGTCATGACTGCTCCACATTCGTCGGTGGGACACGCCGGTCGCTGCCGCGTGCCCTGCTCCGATGCTAGGTCGGGTGGGAGGTCGGCCGTAGGGCCGAACGGCCCTGGTCGGCGCGTCGGGTCAGTACTCGGCGACGGACCCGCCGGGGACCACGGCGAGCTCGGCGTGCTCGAGGTGGTGGCGGAGGTCCGGATCGGCGTCGACGCCGGGTGTCTTCGGAATGAACAGTGCGGCCACCACGGCGATCACGGTCATCCCCGCCAGGAAGCAGAACCCCTTCGTGTAGTCCGATTCCGCCGGGTAGCCGTCGGTCAGGACCTGGGAGGCGACGATGCTCGACATGACGGCGGCGCCGATGGCACCGCCGATGGTCCGGATGTTGGCGTTCATGCCACTGGCCACGCCGGTCTGGGCCATGGGGACCGCCTGGACGATGAGGTTGGACATCGCCGAGAACGCCAGGCCCAGTCCGATGCCGAGCAGGGTGCTGGCCAGGTAGATCTGCCAGGCCTGGTGATGGGCGAACGCCAGCAGGAGGTAGGCCCCGGTCGAGGCGATCGAGCCCATGATGACCGCCGACTTGGAGCCGATGGTGGCGGCGATCCGCCCGCTCAGGAGGCCTCCGATGAACATGGTGACGGTCAGGGGGAGGAGGAACAGCCCGGACTGGACGATGCTGGCCCCGAAGCCGTAGCCGGTCGACGTCGGCGTCTGGACGAACTCGGGCAGGAATCCGATGACGGCGTACATGCCCATGCCGAACATGAAGGCGACCAGGTTGTTGGTCCACACCGCCCGGCGCTGCATCATGTGCATGTCGACGAGCGGCTCCTTGGCCCGGACCTCGACCAGCACCCAGGCGATGATCAGCAGGAGCGCCAGACCGATGAGGCCCAGGACCCGGGCCGAGCCCCAGCCCCACGACGGGGCCTCGCTGACGCCGAGCAGCAGCGCCACCAGCCATCCGGACAGGAGCACGGCGGCCAGCCAGCTGATCCGCCCCGGTGTCCGCACCGGTGACTCGGGTACGAAGGCCCAGGCACACACGGCGGCGATGACGGCGATGCCCATCGGGATCCAGAACAGCCAGTGGTAGTTCAGGCGCTCCACGATGGGGCCGGCCAGGACGATCCCGGCGCCGCCCCCGACGGCGGCCATGGCGGCGATGATGCCGACCGCCCCAGCCACCTTCACCCCCGGGAATTCGTCCCGGACGATGCCGAACGACAGCGGCAGCACGGCGCCGCCGATCCCCTGGATGGCCCGGGCGATGATCAGGACGGTGATCGAGTGGGCCAGCCCGGCCACCACCGACCCGGCGGCCAGGGCGGCCAGCGTGACCACCAGCATGTGCTCCTTGCCGACCATGTCGCCCACCCGGCCCAGGATGGGGGTGAAGATCGACGCCGACAGGAGGAACGCGGTCAGCACCCAGGTCACGGTGTTCTGGCTGGTGTGGAGGTCGTGTTGGATGGTGGGCAGCACCGGGGACACCAGCGACTGCAGGAGCGAGTACGCGATCGTGCCCAGCAGCAGGACGGCGAAGGTGACCTTGTAGCTGGACCGCGTGGTCGAGAGGGCCATGGTGCTCCGGGAGAGGGGGCGGGACGGGACCCCACGGGTCCGCGGACATCATGCCACCCGTGCGGTGGCCACCCGGAGTCCCCTCAGTCGGGACGGACCACCGGCACCGGGCTGTCCACCTCGACCGTTCCGTCGGCCCGGGCCTCCACGGTCACCGGGCCGTGCGGGGTGGGCACCGTGGCCCGGGCCCAGTCGAGGCCGCCGAGCGCGGGGGCCACCCGCACCGCGGCATAGCCGGGTTCGGCCGGGGTGATCCCGAGGGTGTGGACGACCAGGTCCCGGGTGGGTGTGGACGACCACCCGTGACACCTGGTCCCGCCGACCCAGCACTCGGGCCAGGTCGTCTCACCGGCGTCGAGGAACACGGACCAGTCGCGGCAGAGCCCAGCCACCAGGTCGGCCCGGCCGGCCCGGGCCAGGCCGTCGTGGAGCACGTACCGGAAGAACGGCTCGGCCTCCACCATCTGGTCGACGGGGTCCCAGGCCGGTTCGGGGTAGCCGGTCACCAGGTGGACGAAGCCGGTGGCGCCGCCCTCCACCGTGACCGAGTCCATGACCCACGAGTGGCGCACCAGCCGGGACCGGTCGGTCAGGCGGGTGATCACGTCGGCCACCCTCCCCTCGGGCACGAGCCCGGCGGCCAGGGCCGCCGCACCGCCGTGCTGGGCGGCCTCGGGGCGCGGGGAGCCGTCCACCAGATGGTCCACGTAGACGGCCCGCCCCGGGTCGTAGAAGGCGTCGAACCCGGCCGCCACCCCGGCGTAGCGCCGGCGGGCCCAGTCGGCGGTTCCGTCGTTGCCGAGCCACGTGGCGATGTCGGCGAGGTCCTCGAGCGCACGGGCCCACAGGGCGTTGAGCGTCGAGGACGTGCCGCCGGCGTAGACGCTGGCCCAGTCCAGGAGGACCCACCCGGACACGTCGTGGAGGAGCCCGTCCCCGCCGAGGTAGGACTCGAACCACCGGAGCGTCCGCTCGGCCACGGGGGCCAGCTCGGCCACCAGTGCCGCGTCGCCGGTGTAGCGGTAGAGGTTGTGGAGGGAACGGACCCAGTGGAGCGACCAGTCGGGCACGAACGTCCGGTCGTCGGCCCAGAAGTCCGAGGCCGGCGCCATGGCCAGCATCCCGTCGGATCGGGCCGACGCCGCCAGTTCGGGGTGCCACCGGGCCATCGACCAGTCGGGGTTGGCCACCAGGTCGACCATCTGGTGGACCACCGAGTCGCCCGTCCAGGCGCGCTGTTCCCGGGTCGGGCAGTCGACGTAGGCGTCGAGCGCGCAGAGGTCGACCGTCCGGAGGCCGGTGGCGTGGATCTGCTCGAGCAGCGGGTCCGAGCACGCGAACGCGGCACCCGCCGGGCGGGGCCGGTGGCGGTCGTGGACCGACAGGGCGAGCGAGGGGAGGGGCCCGTCCCCGGCGCGCACACTGGCGTGCAGGTACCGGGCGCCGAGGACGTCGAAGGTCTCGAACCGCTCCGGCCCGCCGCCCCGGCAGACGTAGCGGAAGCCGGCGTGCTGGCCGAGGGGCACCAGGCGCCCGTCGCCGTCCCGGTGCTCGGCCGCGGCCACGTCGACCACGGTGCCGGCGTCGGCTCCCTCGACATCCAGGACCACGGTGCCCGCGGCGATCCGTCCCAGGTCGAACGGGACGTGCCCGATGGGTCGGCCGCCGCCGCCGTGTCCGGCCTGTTCGTCGGCCAGTACCTGGCGCACCGGGTCCTCCACCGGCCCGGCCCCGGGTGCGGCACGGGGCGCGCCGTGGGCCGCCCGGTGGACGGAACCCCCGGGGAAGGAGGACCGGACCGGGGGGAGGAGCATGCCGAACGGCTCGCTCGGCGGCCGGGGGTCCCCCGAGGCCCCGGTGTGGAAGGGGGTGATCTCGACGGCGCCGCCCCACCCGGCGGCATCGAACCCTGGCGCCTCCCATCCGACGGGGTGCCTCCCGGCGTCGAAGGACTCGAGCGGCAGGCAGGCCACGTCGCCGGGCACCGGGACGGGCGTCCAGGCGTCGCCCGGCGTGCAGCTCCAGGACCGGTCGCTGACGACCCACCGGTCGTCGACGGCGGCCTCGAACACGAGGCAGCCCGCACCCAGCGAGTAGGTGGGCGGGACCGGGGTCCACCAGGACGTGGCTTCGCCGAAGTGGCGCGCGGTGACGGCGATCACGTTGGTGCCTGCCCGTAGGAGGCCGGACAGGTCGACCACGTCGTACCGGGCCCGGCGGGGGTCGGACCGCACCGGACCCCGCGCCGCCTCGACGCCGTTGACGGCGAGGACGTACCGCCCGTCGACCCACAGCCGGCACACGGCGCGTTCCGGGTCGGCGTCGAGCTCGAGCTGGCGGCGGAACAGGGCGACGGTGTCCCCGGGCCCGTCGAGCTCGGGCCGGGTGGCGGTGGCGGCCCGGATGGCCGGCCGTCGGTGCCAGATCCACCGGCCGCGCCACTTCGGACCGAACGGTTCGGGGTGGTCCGGTCTCATGCGCGCACCCTACCGCCGTGCTCCCACGGTCACCGGGTCCGTCCGGGTGGCGTCAGGCCCCGGTGCGCCGCCGGTCTACGGCGCCGCCAGCCCACCGTCCTGGGCCCGTGCCCGGTCGGCCAGCGAGGCGGCGAATTCGTCGAGGCGCCGGGCGAGGTCCGGTTCGTCGAGGGACAGGATGCGGGCGGCCAGGATCCCGGCGTTGCGGGCGTTGCCGATCCCGAGCGTGCCGACGGGCACCCCGGCCGGCATCTGGACGATGGACAGCAGCGAGTCGAGGCCGTCCAGGCGGGCCAGGGGAACCGGGACCCCGAGGACCGGCAGCGTGGTGAGCGCGGCGAGCATCCCGGGCAGGTGGGCCGCACCGCCGGCCCCGGCGATGATCACCCGGGTGCCCCGGGCCCGGGCGCTCCGTCCGAACTCGACCATGTCGAGCGGTGTCCGGTGGGCGGACACCACCCGGACCGAGCAGGGGACACGGAGTTCGGCGAGCACGTCGACGGCGCCCTGCATCACGGCGAGGTCGGACGAGCTGCCCATCACCACCTCGACGGGGGGTGCGGTATCGGGCGTGGGGTGCGGGGAACTTGACATGCGATGTTGTGTAGGCGAATCATGATTCGTATGTCAAGCGATGCGCCGAGCGTGGTCCCCCGGGTGGGCATGGTGGGCGCCGGCCAGCTCGCCCGGATGACCCACCAGGCGGCGGTGGACCTCGGGGTACGTCTGGAGGTCCTGGCCGACTCGGAAGGGGATCCGGCCGTCCTGGCCGGGGCACCGTTCCGCACCGGGGCACCCACGTCGTGGGATGCGCTCGAGGAACTCGCCGGGCGCTGCGATGTCGTCACCTTCGACCACGAGCGGGTCCCGGCCGAGCTGGCGGCGGCGCTGGCCGGCGCCGGCCACCGGGTGTTCCCCGGAGGCCATGCGCTCCGGATGGCCCAGGACAAGCTGGCGGCCCGGTCCGCGCTCGGCGCCGCCGGGTTCCCGGTCCCGCCGTTCCGTGCGCTGGGGGAGGACCCGGTGGCCGAAGTGCTCGACTGCGGGAGCGAGTGGGGCTGGCCCGTGGTCTGCAAGACGATCGGCGGTGGCTACGACGGGCGCGGCGTCGTCACGGTCGGGCCCGAGGACGCCGTCCCGGTCCTGGCCGGGGCCGCACCGGGCACCTGGCTGGCCGAGGCCCGGGTGGACATCGCCGTCGAGGTGGCCGTGGTCGCGGCCCGTACGGCGTCCGGATGCTGGGCCCCCTACCCCCTGGTCGAGACCGTCCAGCAGGACGGGATCTGCCGGGAGCTGGTCATGCCGGCCCGGGTGCCCGACGACCTGGCGCGGCAGGCCGTCGCCCTGGCCGGGTCCGTGGCCGACGTCATCGGTGCCGTGGGGATCGTCGCCGTCGAGCTGTTCGTCACCGTCGCCGGCGACCTGGTGGTGAACGAGCTGGCCGTCCGGCCGCACAACTCGGGGCACGCCACCATCGAGGCGTGCGTCACCTCCCAATTCGAGAACCACCTGCGGGCCGTGCTCGACCTGCCGCTGGGATCGACCGGGATGGTCGCACCGGCGGCGGCCACCGTCAACGTGCTCGGCCCCGGCGACGGCTCGGATCCACGGAGCCGGCTGGCCGGCGCCCTCGCCGTCGACGGGGCCCGTGTCCACCTGTACGGCAAGGAGGCGGTTCCCGGCCGCAAGGTCGGTCATGTCACCGCGCTGGGCGCGGATCACGACAGCGCGCTGGCCGTGGCCCGGCGCGCCGCCGCCGCCCTCGACGGACGGCCGGCCGGCCGAACCGTCCCCGCCGCCGGTGGCCCGCCGCCGGCCCCGGCCCGAGTAGCGTCTCCGCCACCGGCGGCGACCGCCGCCACCTGCACGCGGAGGGAGGGCCCGACGTGACCGACAAGCCGACGTGGACCTTCCTGACCAACCACGCGCACGTGCTGGTGTGCATCGCCGAGGAGCCGGACATCCGGGGACGGGACGTGGCGCTGCGGGTCGGGATCACCGAGCGTGCCGCCCAGTCGATCATCGCCGACCTGGTGGCCAGCGGCTACGTGACCCGCCGGCGCGAGGGCCGGCGCAACCGGTACACGGTCCACGAGGCCTCGCCGCTGCGCCATCCCATCGAGTCCGAGCACACGGTCGGTGAGCTGCTGGTGATGCTCGGCCGGCTGCGGCCGGCGAAGCGGGCGACGAAGCAGCGGGCCCCGGCAGCCACGGCCTGAGCGGGTCGGTTCCCGGCCTACGCTGGACCATGGTCACCGCCCTCCCGGTAGACGACGCCACCGCCAACCGGGCGGCCGCCCGCCGGGACCTGGCATCGGCCCGGGCCGCCGGGGACGAGGAGCGGGCCGCGCTGCTGGAGGCGCTCCTGGCTGACGGCTCCCTGCTCATCTACCGGCCGGAGCGCGACCACTACGGCGTCCAGCTGGGCGATCTGGGATCGGTGCAGCACGTCGCCGTGCTCGTCCCGGGCGTGGGCACCGACGTGCACCTCCGGGCCCAGTGGCTTCCCTCGGCCCACCACCTGTTCGAGGCGGCCGGGTCGACGACGGTCATCCTCTGGAAGGGCTACGACGAGCCGGCCGATGTGCAGGAGGCGGCCAGACGCACGGTGGTGTGCGACGACGGGCTGGTCGAGGCCGCCGCCGGCCTGGCCGCCTTCGTGGCGTCCCTTCCGCTCGGGCCCGCCCAGACGGTGACCGTCGTGGCCCACAGCTTCGGTTCGGTGGTGACCGGCGCCGCCCTCGCCCATCACGGGCTCGAGTGCACGGCGGTGGTGGTCGCCGGCTGCCCGGGCATGACGGTCGACGACCTCCGCCAACTCCACCTCGACGACGCCCACTTCTTCACCGAGGAGGCCCCCGGTGACCCGGTGGCCGCCCTCGGCGTGTTCGGCGCCGAGCCGACGTCGCCGGTGTTCGGGGGGATCCGGATGCGGACCAACGCCCCGGGGTACGTCGAGGTCCGGGCCCACTCCGAGTACTTCCTGCCAGGGTCCGAGTCGCTCGAGAACATCGTCGACGTGGTGACCGGGAGGTACGAAGAGGTCGAGGTCCACCGACCGTCACTGGCCGAGTCGGTCGGCGGTCTGGTGTCGTGGGCGCTGCAGCTGCCCACCCTGCCCGTCGGCGTCGTGGCCCGTGTCTACCGGGGCCCGGGGTTCCGGGCCCTGGTCGACACCCGGCACCTGGCCGACCTGGCCGCCGCACAGGTGGGCAACGCCGTCCGTGACGGGCTCGACATGGCCGGCCGGGCCGTCGCCTGGGTCGGGCACCGACAGGATGGCCCGGTCACCGACCGTCGGGATGGTGACGTACCCGGCAGGGGTGCGGCCCGCACCGGACCGGACGAGCCCACCAGGGAGGTCCCATGAGCTTCAGTCACCGCGTGGAGGACGTGGTCCAAGTGGTGGAGGCGGTGGGTGTGGCCGTCCTGGTGCTGGGCGGCCTCCTCGTCCTGGTCCGCTCCACGCTCCTGTTCCTGCGTGCCGGCACCCGGGCCCACGCCTACGGCTACTGCCGGCGGCACCTCGGCCGGGTCATCCTGCTCGGGCTGGAGATCCTGATCGTGGCCGACATCATCCGGACGGTCATCGTGGACCAGACCCCGGCCAGCGTCGCCGTGCTGGCCACCATCGTGATCATCCGGATCGCGCTCAGCTGGTCGCTGGCCGTCGAGATCGACGGCGTGTGGCCGTGGAACAAGGCGGCACTCGACGCCGAGGAGCTCCGCGGGCCCGACGACCGGGTCTGAGGGGGCCACCGCCGGTCGCTACAGGATCTTGCGGAAGATCGTCGCCTTGAGGTTGCTGTAGGGCGGGTAGGGGAACGACGGGTCCAACGCCGTGCCCCGGGTGAGCACCGGCTTCAGGTGCTGGAAGAGGCGGACACCCGACTCGCCGTGGTAGCCGCCCATGCCGCTCTCGCCGATCCCGCCGAAGGGGAGCTTCGGGTTGGTGACGTGCAGGAGGGTGCCGTTGACGGTGACGCCGCCCGAGGTGGTCCGGGCCACCACGTCGTCGACCACCGCCCGGTCCCCGGCGAACACGTAGAGGGCGAGCGGGTGGTCCCGCCCGTTGACGAACTCGACGGCGTCGCGGGTGGACTGCACCGGTAGGACGGGGAGCAGCGGGCCGAAGATCTCCTCCTGCATGATCGGTGCCGTCGGGTCGACGTCGACCAGCACGGTGGGGGCGATGTACCGGTCCGAGGCCTGGCTCTGGCCGCCGATGGCGACAGTGCCGTCCTGCATGAGCCCGGTGAGTCGGTCGAAGTGCCGGTCGGACACGATGCGCCCGAAGTCGGTGCTGGCCCGGGGGTCGTCGCCGTAGAAGGCGACCACGGTGGCCGCCAGCTCGTCGAGGAAGGCGTCGCGCACCCGTTCGTCGACCAGGACGTAGTCCGGGGCGATACACGTCTGCCCGGCGTTCAGCCACTTGCCCCAGGCCACCCGGCGGGCGGCCACGCGGAGGTTGGCGGACGCGTCCACGATGACCGGGCTCTTGCCCCCGAGCTCCAGGGTCACGGGCGTGAGGTGCCGGGCCGCCGCCGCCATCACCACCCGACCCACCGAGCCGTTGCCGGTGTAGAAGATGTGGTCGAACTGCTCGGCGAGGAGCTCGGTCGTCTCGGGCACGCCGCCCTCGACGATCGAGACGGCCGAAGGGTCGAGGTACCGGGGGACGAGGCGCCCGAGCAGGGCCGACGTCGCCCCCGACACCTCCGACGGCTTCATCACCACGGTGTTGCCTGCGGCGATGGCACCGGCGGCGGGTACCAGGAGCAGCTGCACGGGGTAGTTCCACGGGGCAATGACCAGGACGACGCCGAGGGGCTCGGGAACGAGCCGGGACCGGGCGGGCAGCGTGACGAGGGGGGAGGAGACCCGCTTGGGGCGGTTCCACTTCGCCAGGTGCTTGATCATGGACTGGATCTCGGTGAGCACGAAGGCGATGTCGGTGATGAACCCCTCGACGCCGGGCTTGCCCAGGTCGGACTTGAGGGCGGCGAGGAACTCGGTCTCGTTCTCCTCGAGCATGCGCGCCATCTGCTCGAGCTGTCGTCGGCGCCAGGCCAGCGGGCGGGTCACGCCGGACCCGTAGGTGGCGCGCAGGGCGGCCACGATGGCGGCAGGCGAGGTGGTGGTGGCATCGGTCGCAGTCATGACACCAGTCAACCAGGACCGCCGCCGGCGGGCACCTCGGACCGCCGCTCCGGGCCCGTTCAGGTGTCGGAGTCCGGAGGGAGGAGGAAGGAGCACCTCGTACCGGAGGCGCGGGCAAGCCGGTGATCGAGGGTGGCGAGCGGCACCTCGAGCCCCTCGGACGGTGCCGTCACGAAGCGGGGCCACCGTCCCGGTCGAGGAGGCGGGCCGCTGCGGCCAAGGTCGACTCCATGCCGTCACGCAGCATGGCGGTCCGGCCGGCGA
>Ga0302279_10000353_pt1 | contig 66762 bp, 50 predicted proteins | sample III_Bog_N3_3_FD_194541 | JGI IMG/M metagenome (GOLD analysis project Ga0302279, IMG submission 194541) | Peat permafrost microbial communities from Stordalen Mire near Abisko, Sweden - III_Bog_N3_3 | ecosystem: Environmental > Terrestrial > Soil > Wetlands > Peat | place: Sweden: Abisko... | reverse complement strand
GACCGTTCTGTCGAGTGAAAGGGCCGTTCTGTCGAGTGAAAGGGCCGTTCTGTCGAGTGAAAGGACCGTTCTGTCGAGTGAAAGGACCGTTCTGAAGAGTGAATGGACCGTTCTGAAGAGTGAATGGACCGTTCTGAAGAGTGAAAGGACCGTTCTGAAGAGTGAAAGGACCGTTCTGAAGAGTCGAAGGCCCGTTCTGTCGAGTGAAAGACCCATTCTGTCGAGTGAAAGGACCGTTCTCAAGAGTCGCCGGCCCGTTCTGTCGAGTGAAAGGACCGTTCTGTCGAGTGAAAGGCCGGTTCTCTAGAGTCGAAGGCACATTCTGTCGAGTGAAAGGCACGTTCTGTAGAGTCGAAGGCACATTCTGTTGAGTGAAAGGCCCGTTCTGCAGAGTCGAAGGCGCTTCTCCCTTCAACTACCGCTCGAACTCCGCCATCTCCGGGTAAGACGCCCCGTCCGTCCGGTACATGAGGAGCTTGTCGCCCTCGATCTTCAGCACCGCCGCCTGGTCCGGCGCGTAGGTGAGCGCCTGCCAGCACCGCGCCATGTCGGCTCCCAGCGCCTTGGCCTCCCGCTTGCGAAAGGCGACCACGCTGCCCCCCTCGAGCGTCCCCGAGAAGCTCTGCTCCATCCCGAGATCGAGCTTCGTGCCGCCGCACGCCAGGCGCCGCTCGCCCGTCATGTAGATGCCGCGCCGGTACTGGTGGGTGACGCTCACCGAGCCGTCGGTGCTCACGGCGACGAGGAGCGTCTCGCTCGTGTCGACGTCGGAGTCGACGTCCTTGGCCACGTCGTGGGCGGTGCGCGGCTCGGTCCGCTTCCAGGTTCCCTGGAACTGCGAGGCGGGGGCGGCGCGCGCCGCCGACATGCCGAAGATCTGGCCGCCGTTGTCGAAGAGCTTCACGCGCAGGCGGCCGCCGCCGGTCGAGAGCCACACGTCGACCAGGTGATCGTTCTGCCCGAAGCGGACCTGCGCGCGGTACGCGTGGCGCTCGGGGTCGACGCTCTCGACCTTCGCGACGGAGACGTCGCGCTCCTTGCCTTCCCACTGGAGCGCGATGGCCGTCATGTCCCAGACCACCGGGCGAAAGGCGAGCTCGGAGCACTTGAGGCGCGCCTGCGCGACGAGGGTGCCGGGGTCTTGGTGGGAGTGGGTCGTGCCGATGGCGCCGAAGAACTCCTGGAGCCCGCGCTCGCGCCGCTCGCAGTCGGCAAGCGCCTCCCGCGTCGACCTGTCCTGGTAGGTCTCGAGGGGCCTGCCCGGTAGCCGCGCGAGCGTCAGACCCAGCGACGCCTGGCCGGAGAGCTTCGAGCTCGCGTCGCGCGTCGTGTCGTTCTCGAGGCGCCGGAGCGTCGCGATGAGATCGACGGCGCGCGGCAGGTCGTCCGAGCTGACGAACTCGTCCACCGGCGCCGAGGATCGTCGCTCCATCGGCAGGAGCAGGTACTCGCGCTCGACCCGGCCCAGGAGGGCGGTCACCTCGGGCACGGTCGGGTCCTTCTGCTCCTTGGCTGGGGCCACCCGACCGAGAAGAGTGCGCAGGGCGACGACGCTCACGGCGCCGTTCTGGCCCCGGTGCGCGAGATCCTTCAGCACGTTCACCCCGACGAGCTCGCCTCGCTCGTTGGTCGTGGGGCCGCCGCTGAAGCCGGGCTCGATCTCCGCCGAGACGAGGAGCCCGTCGACGGCGTCGTTGCGGATGATCTCGCCCGTCATCGGATCGCTGACCGGGAACTTCACGAGGCTCAGGATCTTGCCGGGCTTGGAGACCATGCCGAAGCGGTGCGCGAGGCTGCTCGCGGGGTACCCGTACGAGAGGACCGTCTCGTCGGCCGAGGCCTCGCGCGCCAGCGGCAGCGAGCGGAAGTGATCGCGCGCGACTTGGTTCAGGCGGATGACGGCGAGGTCGGCGTCGGAGTCGAAGGCGACGACCTCCGCCTCCGGGTACGCCTCGACGTAGCGCTGCGCGCCTGCCGACGTGGGCGAGCTCCCGAGCGAGGCCTTCGCGTCGAGCGTTCGCTCGATGAGGATGGGCTCGCCGCTCGACACCACGTGGTAGGCCGTGGCGACGTACGCGAGGTCGTCGGGCCCCGTCACGAAGAAGCCCGTGCCGCTGCCGCTCTTGAGCACGACGCGCACGATCGAGCTCGTGGTGTCTTCTGCGCGCGCCGCGAAGCGCCGGACGGCGATCACGCTGACCGTGATGACGACGACGAGCAAGGCGACCGCCGCGCCGCCGATGGCGAGGGTGCGTCGGAGGATTGGCCGCCGCTGGGCCGCCGGCTGGTCCTGCGAAGCAAGAGTCGCGCGGTGGGGCAGCGGGGGCGGGCGCGGCGGGGGGACGGACGCGCTCAGGCCGGACGGGGGCACGCTCGTACCGTGGGGTGTCTGTGCCATGGCTCAGGACCCGAACTTCACGCCGCCGAAGGCGAAGAAACCGAGGGCCGGATCGTTCGAGATGCCCTCGGCCAGCGAGCTGCCGGTCGAGATGAGCAGGCGCACGTCGCCGCCCACGAAGAACATCGACTGGGGGATCGTGTAGAGGACCGAGAAGCCGGGCCACAGGCCGAGGCTCGTCGAGCCGGTCGATCCGCTCACGGCGACGCTCGGGGCGTACCCGTACGGATAGCCCGCGGTCGTGGTGACCGAGCTGCTGTACGAGACGGTCGAGTGAGCCATGCCGACGCCCGCGTACGCGCGGAGCGTCAGCGACTTGATCGCGAAGTCGTACCCGACCTCGGGGCCGACGTAGTAGAGCGACGCGGACGCGGACGCCGAGGCCGTCGCGACCCCGTAGCCCGTGTAGCCGCCGTAGGGAAAGTAGGTCTGCGACTCGCCCGTGTTGTAGACGAACGATCCTCCCACGTAGAGGTGGTTCGGGAGCGTCTTGCCGAAGCGGAGGCCCAGGCCCGCGTTGAGGCCGTCCGTCGAGAACCCCAGCATCGCCGCGCCGAACCAGCGCGTGTCGACGGCGTGCGGATCCTGCTGCGTGGTCGTCGGCAGCTCCTGCGATTGCCCACCCTCGGGCGTCTCGGAGCCCGCATCCCGGTTCGCGGCCGGGGCAGGGGTCGGGGTCGGGCTGGGAGCGGGGGCGGGCGCCGGGGCGGGGGCGAGCTGCGCCTGCGGGGCCTTGTTCTGCATCGCGTGGCTCTGGCCGGCTGCAGTCACGGCGACGAGCCAGGCTGCGAGCGCCGGGACGGTTCGGGTCAAACGGAGGCGACGGGAGAGGCGAGAGGGCTTCATGCATGGAAGGCACGCGGCCTTCCCGGCCGTCGCACGAAAAACGACACGAGGCCGCGGTTGCCGTCCCCCGCGAGTCGCGATAGCACCTTTCGGGTGACACGCGAGCTCGAGTTCTTCTTCGATTACTCCTGTCCCTTCGCGTACCTGGGGAGCACCCAGGTGGAGGCGCTGGCCAGGCGGATGGGCGCAACCCTCGCGTTTCGCCCCATGCTCCTCGGCGGCGTCTTTCGCGCCCACGGGACGCCGCAGCGGCTCTTCGAGGCGCAGGTCCCGGCCAAGGCCGCGCACAACCTCCTGGATCTCTCGCGGTGGGCGGCGCTCTACGGAGTGCCGCTCGAGATGCCGGCGGCGCACCCCATGCGGACGGTCGACGCCCTGCGCGCGACGCTCGTGACGGGCTGCGACCCGAAGGTGATTCACGGCTTCTACCGGGCCTACTGGGCGCAGGGAAAGCCCGTGTCCGACCCCGCGGTCTTGCGGGAGGTCCTTTCGGCCGCCGGCCACGACGCGGACGCCGTCCTCGCGCGCATCGAGGCTGCCGAGGTGAAGGACGAGCTGCGCAAGCGCACCGACGACGCGGTGGCCCTGGGCATCTTCGGCGTCCCCGTCTACCGCGTGGACGGGGGCGCCATCCTCTGGGGCCAGGACCGAATGCCGCTCGTGTCCGGGCTCCCGTGGGACGAGCTTCTGCCCCCGGTCCCCGCCGTCTCGAAGCCGGGCAGAGAGCACACGGTGGAGGTCTACTGGGACTTCTCCTCGCCCTTCGCGTACCTCGGCTACAGCCAGGCCGAGGCCCTCGCGCGGAGGACGGGCGCTCGCCTCGTGCATCGGCCGATGCTCCTCGGGGCGCTCTTCAAGCAGGTCGGCCAGCCGATGGTCCCAATGTCGACGTGGCCTCTGCCCAAGCAGGCTTACTACGTCGAGGACATGCGGCGCTCGGCCGCGGCCGTGGGCGTCCCCTTCGCGTTCCCGACGCGCTTCCCGATGAACACGGTGAAGCCGCTCCGTGCCTACCTCGCCCTGCCGGAGCCGGTGCGCGGGCCCTTCGCCGCGGCGACGTTCCGGGCCTACTGGGGGGAGGACCGCGACATCGCGGACGACGCCGTGCTCGCCGATCTCATCACGGCCGCGGGCCACCCGGCAGCGAGCGAGGCCCTGGCGCGGACGCAGTCGCCGGAGATCAAGCAGGCCCTCATCGACTCGACGGCGAAGGCCGTGGCCGCGGGTGTGTTCGGCGCGCCGAGCTGGGTCGTGGACGGCAAGGAGCTTTACTGGGGCCAGGACCGGATGGTCCTCGTCGAGAGGGCGCTCCGGACCTAGAGAGGAACCGTCGGCGATTTTTTACAGGGAGATCGGGAGAAAGCCTTCTATTCAGGGCTCCCGTCCTCCCGATCTCCCCGTGAAATCAAAAGAAGGTCGATCTAGAGCGGCTGCGCGGGGCGCAGTCGCGCGAGCGCCTGCTGGGCCTTACGCTGGGCGTCCTCGGCCGCCGCGGGGTTGCCCATCGATCGGTAGAGCGCGGCGAGGTTTGCGTAAGGAATGGGCGCGGACGGGTCGAGCTCGATCGTCCGCTCGAGGCAGCGGATCGCCTCTGGGCCCCGGTGGAGAGAGGCGAGGGACGCGCAGATGGCGTTCTGGGCCGGCGCGTTGCCGGGATCGATCCGGAGGACGCGCTCGTTGGTGGCGATGGCCTCCTCGGGGTGCCCCGCCGCCTGGAGCGCGTGCGCGAGGTCGGGCAGCACGACGAGGCTCTCGGGGTTCAGCCGGTCGGCACGCTGGAAGTGCAGGACCGCCTCCGGCGCGTCGCCCTCCTCCAGGGCCGAGGCCCCGACGTAGTGCTCGGCCACCCAGTTGTCCCCCGTCGACGCGATGGCGCGCGTGAAGACCGTCTTCGTGTCGTGGAAGTAGCCGACCTCCACGAACGTCGCCGCGGCGTACGCCGCCACGAGGACGCTCGCGCCGGCAGCGGCCACGGCGGGGCGCACGCGCCATCGGTCGAGCGCGTCGCCCAAGAGCCAGGTCACCGCGATGAGCACGCCCACGACGGGGAGATACGTGAACCGATTGCCGAGCGCCCCCATCCCCGACTGCACGAACCCGACGACCGGAACGAGCATCCCGAAGTACCAGGCGAGCCCGACGGTGACGTAGGGGCGTCGACGGGCGCAGGCGACGGCGATCGCGGCGAGCGCGACGATGACGAGGGCCGAGACCGTCACGCGGACGGTGGAGTACGGCGTCCCCCCGAACAGGGGGTGGGGATGGAAGATGGAGAGGCGCCACGGCAGGACGATGCGCGAGAGGAACGTCGCGTACGTGACGATGGCCGTGACCAGGCGTGCGCCGATGGGAACGGGCGCCGCGGGCCCGCCGGCGCGCAGCGTCATCAGCGACGTCGCCGCGGAGAGCGCGAAGAGGGGTAGCTTCTCCACGAAGAGCCGTGCCTCCAAGGGCCGGCGGAGCCGCCCGAGGGGCCACGCGTCCAGAAGCAGGAGCACGAAGGGGATCGTGACCACCATGGGCTTGGAGAGCACGGCGAGGGTGAACGCCGCGACGACCGGGATCATCCGCCTCGCGCGCGGAGACTCGGCGTAGCGCACGTAGGCCAGGATCGTCAGGATCGCAAAGAACGCGCTCAGGACGTCCTTGCGCTCGGCGACCCACGCGACGGACTCGGCGCGCAGCGGGTGCAGCGCGAAGAGCGCCGCCACGAAGGCGCTCCGCCACCGGGCGCGAAAGAGGCGCTCGAGCGTGACGAAGAGGAGCGCGCTGTTCGCCGCGTGGATGACCACGCTCGTCACGTGGTGTCCACCGGGCTCGAGGCCCCACAGGTCCACGTCGAGCATGTGCGACATGCGCGTGAGCGGAAACCACATCGACTGGTCCATCGATACGAGCGCCCAGCGAACGCCCGCCCAGGAGAGCCCTCCCAGCACGTGCGAGTTCTGCGTCACGTACTCTGGGTCGTCGAAGCCGAGGAACTTGAACGAGATCGCTTGCCCGAACGTCAGGAGCACGAGGAAGAAGAGGCCGAGGGCTATCGCGCCGTCCCGCCCATCGATCAGCGCCCGGCGCGGGGCCGGCTCGAGCGTCCCGGGCCCACCACTCGCCGTAGCGGGCGGGGTGTTCGTGCCATCCGCCATGCGGCCCGAGTCTAGGGGACGGACACCGGGAATGCCATCTTGGGGCCGGCGCCGTGCGCTTCGACGGGAGGCGCTCCCGATACTATCCTGGTGGAGTGCTTCCCTACCGCGTCTCCGAAGACCGAGGGACCATCGTGCTCCGCATCCTGCCGTCGACGTTCTGGCTGCGCCTGCGGGTCAACGTCAGGAACAGGAAGTGGCTGCGCGTCGTGGCCTTGGGCCTCCTCGCGCCGGTGCCGTTCCTCCTCTTCCTGTCGCTCCTCTGGGACGCAGAGCTCATCGGCAAAGGGCTCGGCGTCTACGCTGCGTGGGCCGAGGTCGGCAGCGTCGCCTTGGTGTGCACGTTCGCCCTCGTCGCCACCGTCGTCGCGAGCCTCTTCCGGCCGGCGGTGGAAGCCGCGCTTCCCCACCGGGTCACCTTCAGCGCGACCACCATCCGCGTGGAGCCGCGCAACGGCAGCCCCTTCGAAACGGACTGGGACTGGGTGGTGTCGGCGCGGGCGAGCGGCGAGACCATCGCGATAGTGCTCGCGGAGCACCGCGCGGAGCTCGAGATGCAGCAGGCGCGGGTCGGGCTCTGCTTCGAGCAGCTGAAGGGCTGGCTCGTCGATCACGGGAAGATCATCCGCTAGCTCACGCGCTCACATGCAGCCGTTCTCGTAGCACTGCTGGCCACCCTTGCAGCAGTACGGCGAGTCGAACTGGTCGACGCAGTAGACCTCGCACGTGCACGTCCCCGACTCGCAGCTCGAGGCCGTGAGCGGGCACGCGTTGCCGCAGGTGCCGCAGTTGTTCGAGTCGGTCTGGAGCGACGTGCACGCGCCGCTGCAGAGCGTGCCCCCGTCCTGGCAACCCGCGACGCACGAGCCGCCGGTGCAGACCGTGTTCGCGCCGCACACCGTGCCGCAGCCGCCGCAGTTGTTCGGATCGGTCTCGATGTTGATGCACTCGTTGTTGCAGAGGCCTTCGCCGGACGGGCACGACACCTGGCAGCTCCCGTTCTGGCAGCTCGAGGACGTCCCTTCGGGGGCGCTGTTCTGGCAGTCGTTGCCGCAGGCGCCGCAGTTCTCCCGATCGCTGGAGAGATCGGCGCACGTCGAGTTGCCCTCGCCGTAGGGGTCGGGGCAGAGGGTCTCTCCCTCGCCGGTGCACCCGTAGGCGCACTTGCCGGCGCTGCAGGACGGGGCGGTGCCGCTCGCGCCGGCGGGGCACGCGTAGCCGCAGCTGCCGCAGTTGCTCACGTCGTTCTCGATGTCGGCGCAGCCGTTGGGGCACACGACCTGCCCCTCGCTGCACGCGCCCGTGGGCGTGGTGGTTCCGCCGTCGTGCGTCGGGGTCGGAGCCGTCACGCTCACGCCCATGCACGACCCCGACGCCTGGAAGGCGTCGAGCTGCGCGCCGCAGTTCGTGCTCACTCCCTGGTTGGCGACGAGGCCGCACGACTGCGCATCGGCTCCGTGGAGGTCTGCGCAGCACGCCTGTAGGACGACGCAGGCGCCGGCGCTCTCTTCGACGGCCGCGCTCTTGCTCGGGCTATGGGAGCTACATGCCCCGAGCACGAGCCCGCCCAGCGCCAACAGCAAGCTCCCGATTGCCACACCGTTCTTCATCGTCTTCCTCTCCCGCGAAACGGGCCCGCGCTACGGGCCCTGCACTCGAATACGCACGCCGTGCGCAGATCTCCCCACGGGGTGCGTCAGCGCTCGCTCACTGCGCCCCGTAGACGTCCCAGTGGGTCTGGCCGACCGTCGCGTCGCACTGGTCGCCGAAGACCACGAGGTCGACGCCGCACGCTGCCGTGAGCGCCATCGTCGAGTAGGAGATCGCGGCGTCCTGGGCCGCCTCGTCGAAGTCGATCTGGCAGCGCGGGGCGGGCAAGGCGAAGGGCGTCGGCGCCGCGGCGAAGCCGCTCGTCGACCAGGGGTAGACGTCCCAGTGCGTCTGCCCCGTGCTCGTGTCGCACCGGTCGCCGAAGACGACGAGCTCGGGGTTGCCGTCGCCCGTGAGGTCCATCGCGGCGTACGCGATGGTCGCGTCCTGGCTGGCCTCGTCGAAGCTGATCTGGCAGCGGGGCGCGGGTACCGTGAACGGCACGGGAGCCGCCGCGAAACCGGCGGCGGACCACGGGTAGAGGTCCCAGTGGGTCTGCCCGACGGACGCGTCGCACTGGTCGCTGAAGACGACGAGGTCGGGGTGCCCGTCGGCCGTGAGGTCCATCGTGGAATACGACATCGCCGCGTCTTGCGCGGCCTCGTCGAAGTCGATCTGGCAGCGGGGCGCCGGGATCGCGAACGGCACGGGCGCCGCCGCGAAGCCCGACGCAGACCCCGCGTACACGTCCCAGTGCGTCTGCCCGACCGTCGCGTCGCAGTGGTCGCCGAACACCACGAGGTCGCTTGTCCCGTCGCCCGTCAGATCCATCATGGCGTACGAGATCGAGTCGTCGTGCGACGCCTTGTCGAAGTCGACCTGGCAGCGGGGCGCCGGCACCGCGAACGGCACGGGTGCGGCCGCGAAGCCAGAGGCGGACCACGCGTACAGGTCCCAGTGGGTCTGCCCGACGGACGCGTCGCACTGGTCGCTGAAGGCGACGAGGTCGGGGTGACCGTCGCCGGTCAGGTCCACGGTCGCGTACGTGACGGCCGCATCCTGCGCGGCCTCGTCGAAGCTGACCTGGCAGCGCGGCGCGGGGACCTTGAACGGCAGGGGCGCGCCGGCGAAGCCCGAGGCAGACCACGGGTACAGATCCCAGTGGGTCTGCCCGATCGTCGCGTCGCACTGATCCTTGAAGACGACGAGGTCCGGGTGGTCGTCGGCCGTCAGGTCGAGCGTCGAATAGGCGACCTCCGAGTCCTGGGCAGGCTCGTTGAAATCGACCTGGCAGCGGGGCGCCGGAACGGTGAAGGGGGTCGGCGCGGCGGCGAAGCCGGGGGCCAGAGTGGAGGAGCACGTGGCGGGCCCCGGCGACGACATGCTCGTCGGTCCGGGCGTCCCTGGGTCGCTGCTCATGCCGGGGTCAGAGGTGTCGTCGTGCGCCCCGTGCGCGGAGGAGCCGCTGCATCCCGCGAGCAGCGCGAGCCACGCTCCGCACGCAGCTCTTCCTGCCTGCCACCGGTTCCAAGAAACGAATCGCATGCCCTGCGTACGGGCGCCTGCGGCCTTTCCTCCCCATGGGAGACATCTCGCCCGCTGGCGACCGGTCTTTCCCGAGCAACCGCGGGCTCGACGATGCTCTAGCCCTTGCGGTGACGGGCCTTGGAAGGCCGGTCGGCTGCGACCTTGGAAGGGGCGTGGAGCGTCTTGGAGGGCCGGTCGGCGGTCTTCGAGGGCCGGTCGGCAGTCTTGGAAGGTCGGTCGGCGGTCTTGGAAGGTCGGTCGGCGGCCGCTCTGGATGGACGGTCCGGCACGACCATCACCTCCGCGCGCTGCGGGAAGCGTCCCGTGAGCGGACGGGTCGGAACGCGCTCGTCCGCAGGGCGGATGCGTATCCTCGGATCGCGCGGGTCCGGCGCCAGCGCGGCCTCGGCGAAGGACTTCGCCACGCCGCTCGCGACCTCCACCATCGACGAGCGCTGACCCACGCGGATGACGCCGATGTCGCTCCCCTTGATGCCGCCGCGCCGGCAGACGATGGCCATGAGGCGGCGCGCGTCGGCGCCGTGCTCCGAGCCCCACGACACCTGAAACGACACCCAGCCCCCGGTGCGGGGCTCGCGTCCGCGAGGGCCCGCTCCAGCGTGGGACGCCGCGGCGTGCGCGCTCGCGCCGTGAGGCGCGCCCTGCGAGGCGTCGCCGCTCGCGTGTGTCGTGCGCGCGGTCGGCGTGTAAGGAGACGCGGCGTGCGGCGTGGGGCGCGCGGGGGCCGCGTGCAACGGGCGCTCGGGCGAGGCCGGGCGCTGGTCGCCGCGCGGCTCGAGGCGCCGCACGGGGCGCGGCTCGGTGCCGCCAGTCGTCCGCACGCGCAAGAGGAGCCGCGCGAGGATGCGTGGCAAGCTGGGGTCGGCGGCGAGCCGCTCCGCGAGGGCCTTGGTGCGGCCGTCGATCGCCCCGGCGCCGCCCGCGCCATCCTCGGTCGCGGGCTCTGCCAGGAGCTCGGCGACGAGGCGATCGTCGGCCGCGCTCCTGATCTCCTCGGCCGTCGGGATGGGCTCCATCCGGTAGGTCACCCGCGCGCGGGACAGGAGGCTCCACGCCTGGCGGAGGCCGGCTGGCGTCACGAGGACGGAGCTCGTCCCCTTGCGGCCGGCTCGGCCGGTCCGCCCGCTGCGGTGCGTGTACGAGTCCGCATCGGTGGGCGGCTCGGCGTGGATGACGAACGCGATGTCCTGCACGTCGATCCCGCGCGCCGCCACGTCGGTCGCGACGAGCACGCGCAGCTCTCCGCGCTTGAAGCCCGCGAGCGCGCGGTTTCGCGCGATCTGATCCATCTCGCCCGAGAGCGATCCCACGGCGAACTTCGCCGCCGACAGCTCCTTCGCGATGTTCGCGACGTCGGCGCGCGTGCGCCCGAAGACGAGCGTCTGCGAGTCCGGGTTCGAGAGCAGTAGGTTGATGATCGCGTTGACCTTCTCGTGCGAGTCGACGAGGTGAACGCGGTGGTCGATGTCGACGTTCGCCGCGCCGAGCCGCGTGCCCTCGACGTGCGCCGCGTTCTGCTGCACGCCGTCGGCGAGCGCGCGCACCTCGCGCGGGAAGGTGGCCGACACGAGGTGGGTGCGGTGCTCGGCGGGGGCGTAGGCGAGGATGGCCTTGAGGTCGTCCCGGAAGCCGAGGTCGAGCATCCGATCGGCCTCGTCGAGGACGACGACCTGGAGCTGGGTCGTGTCGATGCTCCCTCGCGTTAGGTGGTCGAGCAGGCGACCGGGCGTGCCGACGATGACCGCGGGGCCGCGCGCAAGGGCTCGCCGCTCGTCACGCGCGCTTGCGCCGCCGGTCGTGGTCGTCACCAGGATCTCGAGCGGCGCGTAGAGCCACGAGAGCTCCTCTTCGACCTGGCGCGCGAGCTCCCGGGTCGGCGCGACGACGAGGGCTCGCGGCCGCGCGACGCCCTGCTGCGCCCTGCAGTCGCCGAGGACGAGCTCGCGCATCGCGAAGCCCACCGCGACCGTCTTGCCCGAGCCCGTCTGGGAGGTGATCCGGAGATCCCGGTTGGCGAGCGCGGGGGCGAGCACGGCTTCCTGCACGGACGTGAGCTCCGTATAGCCCTTCTTCTCCAGCGCTCCCGTGAGTGCGGTTCCGAGGACGGGCGCGAGATCGGCGAGGCTCATGAGGCATGAGTACCCCACCGCGGCTCCAAACACACGATCGCGAGCTGATCCGCGTATTCTGGGCGTCCATCTTCACCAGACGCTATGAGCACGGCCGTGCAACGCTTCGTCTTCGCGCTCCTGCTCGTGCTCGTCGCCGCCTGCGTCGTGGCCCCCCCGAACACCGTGCACAACCCTACGCCTCCCGCCCCGGTCCCTGCCGCCGCCCCCGTCGGCCTCGCCACGCTCGCAGCCGCCCAGCACGTGGCCGGGTTCGTCGCGCGCGCGGTGTACGTCGACGACGACGATCGCCCGCGCGGCGCGCGCTTCGTCCACGAGCGCACCGGGTTCGTCTTCGACTACCTCGCCATCGAGTCGGCTCCGCAGGCCTTCCTCTACGCCACGACGTACCCTTCCTCGGACGGAGGCGCGCCGCACACGCAGGAGCACCTGCTCCTCGGCAAGGGCAACAAGGGGCGCTGGCTCGGCAACTACGACCACGTGATGCTCGCCGACTGGAGCGCGTTCACGGCGCAGTACAGGACGGCCTACCACTTCAACACCGCCGCGGGGACGGGCGCCTTCTGGGGCATCCTGCACACGCAGCTCGATGCTCTACTCTACCCGGATTACACGGACGAGGACATCCGCCGCGAGGTGCAGAACTTCGGCGTGGCCAGGCGTCCGGACGGTCACCTGGAGCTCGAGGAGAAGGGGACCGTCTACAACGAGATGGTTCGCTCGTACGAGTCGGGCGATCGCCTCGGCTGGGACGCCATGCTGCGGCTCCTCTACGGCAAGGACCACCCGCTGGCGCTGTCCTCCGGCGGCACGCCCGAGGGCATTCGCGGGCTCTTGCCGGAGGAGATCCGCCGCTTCCACAAGGAGCACTACCAGCTCGCCAACATGGGCATGGTGGGCGCGTTTCCCTCCTCGGTCCCGCTCGCGACGGTGCTCGCCAAGGTGGGGGACACGCTGAACGCGCTGGCTCCGAAGGACGGCGCCGCCGCGCACTTCACGAGCGAGGCCGACCTCCCTCCGCCGCACGCGACGGAGCCGGGAGCGCTCCGCGTCGTCGAGTACCCGAGCGCCACGCCGGATCATCCGGGGTCTGCGATCTTCGCCTGGCCGGCGACGCGCAAGCTCGGCCTCGCCGACCGCACCCTCATGGAGGTCTTCCTCGGCGCCTTCGCGGGAGGCGAGGGCTCGACCCTGTACGACGCGGTGGTCGACAACAAGACGCGAAGCCTGGACGTCGGCGCCACGGCCGTCTGGCAGTACTCGAACGAAGATATGGGCCAGCCCGTCTTCGTCGGCGTCGAGAGCGTGAGCGCGGCGCCATCGGACGACGCGGCTCTTCGCACGCTGGCGCAGATTCGCGACCTCGTGCAGGCGCGCATGCGGGCCGTCGCGGCGTTGCCGGACGGGTCCCCGGAGCTCCAGGCCTTCGGAGAGCGCGTGAAGGCGCGCATCATCGAGGCCCGGCGCGGGCTCGACAAGGTGCTCGACACGCCGCCCCAGTTCGGCGTGCGCGGCACGGGCGACTTCTGGATCCGGCAGCTCGCGGATCTGAACCGCGAGGAGGGCTTTCGCAAGTCGCTCACCTTGAAGGACGCGTACGACCGCGCCCTCGCCGTCGCGGGCTCACCGAAGAATCCGTGGCGCGAGCGGATCGCCCAGTGGGGGCTCGACGCCGCGCCGTTCGGCGTTGCGACGCGCGCGAGCCCGGCCCTGCGCGCGCGCCTCGACAAGGAGCGGTCCGCGCGCGTGGCCGCGGAGCTTGCGCGGCTCGTGACGAGCTCCGGCACGAAGGACGAGCAGGCCGCGCTCCGGAAGCGCGAAGCGGAGATCGACGAGGCGACCGCGGAGATCGGCCGCGCCGAGGCGAGCGTCCCCATGCCGGCGTTCGTGTCCGATCCGCCCATGACGCTGGACGACACGCTCTCGTACCGCCAGACCACGGTGAACGGCGTGCCCGTCGTCGAGTCGACGTTCGAGACGATGAAGAGCTCCACCGTGAGCCTCCTGCTCCGGCTCGACCGCGTTGCCCCCGAGGACCTGCTCTACCTGGCTCTCTTGCCGCGGCTCATGCGAGACGTGGGGGTCGTTCGCGACGGCGTCCCGATCCCCTACAGCGAGATGAGCGACCGGATCCGGCGCGAGGTGCTCCACGTCGGGGTGGGCTTCGACACGTCCTTCGCGAGCGGCCGGGCCGAGCTCGCGATCACGGGCTCCGGGGACGACGCGGAGGAGACGCGGCGCGCCCTCGCGTGGATGCGCGACGTGATGACGAGCCCCGACTGGCGCCCCGAGAACCTGCCCCGCATCCGCGACGTGGTTCTGCGGCGCGCGACCGAGCTCCGCGAGGTGATGTCGGGGCCCGAGGAGTCGTGGGCTCGCTCGGCGGCGGAGGCCTACCGTCGTCAGGACTCGCCCCTGCTCGCGCACACGGCGTCGTTCCTCGCACGCACGCACGACGCCTACCGGCTCTCCTGGATGCTGGAGGGCGGCGACCTTCCGCTCGCGCGCTACTTCGCGTCCCTGGAGCCCGCGGGCAAAACGCTCGACCGCGCGGGGCTCAGCAAGCTCGCGGCGCTGCTGGCGAACGCGGAGAAGAAGAGCGGCGCCGGGGACGCCAAGATGGCCCCCGCGGACCCTTCGCTCGCCCGATGGATGGTGGGGCTGCCGCACGGCTCGTCGCTCGCGAGCGTCGCGCGTGCGGGTCGCGAGCTCGGGCAGCTGCTCTCGGACATCCCGGACGGATCCCTGGCGTCCGACTGGTCGTACCTGTGCGACGCGCTCGCGCGGGACGTCGGGCGCGATCCGAAGGAGACGCTCGCCGCACTCCGCCGCGTGCTCGCGGCCGCGACGCGTGCGGGCAACGCGCGGGTCTGGGTGGTCGGCTCGTCGCGAAGCCTCGCTGCCATCCACGGAGACATCGCGGGGCTACTGTCGACGCTCGGGCCCGGCGCGCCGACGGCGCCCCCGCGCGCCGTGGCTGTCGGCACCCCCGTCACCGATCGCGCGCGCGCCCGCGGCGCCACGGTGGGGGACGCGAGGCTGGCCGCGCTCGTCAACCCGAGCACGGCGAACGCGGCGCTCGTCGCCTCGGCCCCCAGCGCCGGCTTCGACGAGACGAACGACCCGGCGCTGGTCGACTTCCTCGCGGCGAACGTCTTCGGCGGGACGGGCACGCACAGCTTCTACAAGCGCATCTGGGGCGCCGCGCTCGCGTACAGCGGCAACTTCGGTGTCTGGCCGCGCGTGGCGCGCATGCAGCTGTACTCGGATCGCTGCGCCGATCTCCCGCAGCTGCTGCGCTTCGTGGATGAAGAGGTCCGCAAGGCCCCCGCGGATCCGAGGTTCGTCGAGTACGCGGTCGCGAACACCTTCGTCGCCCGCACCGCCGACACCTACGAGCAGCGCGCGGAGGCGATGGCTACCGATCTCGTGGAGGACGTGACCCCCGAGCGCGTCCGTGGCTTCCGCGAGCGCCTGCTCGCGATCCGTGCCCGCCCGGGGCTCGCGGCAGCGGTCCACGAGCGGCTCCTGCCCGTTTACGGTGCCGTCATCCCCACGCTGGCGACGCCCGCAGCGGGAGGGCTTCCCGGGGGCGCGCTGTGGTTCGCCATCGGGCCCGAGGTCCAGCTCAAGAAATACGAGAGCGAGCTGCGCGCCGTTCAAGGACAGAAGGCGGGAGTCTTGCGTTTGTACCCGCGGGACTTCTGGCAGCCGCCTGCACGCTGACCGCGGACTCCCTGGCGCGATGACTTCGCAATTGGCCAATTGCGAGAGCCGGCCACGGTTACGGAGCGAGGGCGGAGAGGCGTTGCGTTTGGCTCGGCAGTCGCATACAAGCGCGCCTGAGTTCGCGCTCGGGCCGTGAAGCCTCCAACCCGGATTGCGTTCCTACGTTTCTTTGCGCTGTCAGCACCCCCGCTCGTGCCTTTCTTGGCCCGGGGTAGCAGGACCTGATCCAATCGTGGTCTTGCGACTGAACGTTTCGACATCCCAAGAGGAGAGAATATGAGAGCTGGACTAGTCCGCTGTACCGTCGCCAGTAGCGTCATTCTGTCTCTCATGCTGCTCGGCTCCCGCGCGCACGCTGATCAGTCTACGGGGTTCTCGCTCAATGGGTACGATCCCTCCGAGCGGGGAAGCGACTGGTTCTCCAACGAATCCCTCGACCTTCGCGGAAACTTCCGGCCCGCCTTCGGCGTCACGGGCGATCTCGCCTACCGGCCGCTCGTCGTCTACGACTCCAACAACAATTACCAGTCCTCCGTCGTCAACGATCAGTTCACCCTGCACGTTGGCGGGAGCCTCGTGATGTGGGACCGCCTGCGCATCGGCGCCAACCTCCCGCTCGTGCTCCAGCAGAGCGGCGATGGCGGCACCATCGACACCGTCGCCTTCGCGGCGCCCTCGTCGTCGGCTGCTGTGGGCGACCTCCGGGTCGGCGCGGACGTCCGGCTCTTCGGCGAGTACGGTGACGTCGCCACGGTCGCGGTGGGCGCCCGCGCGTACATTCCGACCGGCCAGCGTGACGACTACACCGGCGACGGTGAGTTCCGCCTCGAGCCGCGCGCGATGATCGCGGGTGACGTCGGGGTCTTCACCTACGCCGCGCGCGTGGGCGTCATGATCCGCGGCTTCGACAACGATCTCGGCAGCCCCCTCGGCACGCAGCTGACCTTCGGCGGCTCCGTCGGCGCCCGCCTCGTGGACAAGAAGCTCACCGTCGGTCCCGAGGTCTGGGGCGGCGGCAAGCTCGGCCAGAACGACCCGGCCTTCACGGCAACCACGACCCCGCTCGAGGGCGTGATCGGGGCGCACTACGTCATCGCCGACATGCTTCGCGTCGGCGCAGGCGTCGGCACGGGCCTGACGCGCGGGTACGGCTCCCCCGCGTTCCGCGGCCTGCTGACGGTCGAGTGGGCGCCCGCGTACAAGGAGCCCGATCGCGACAACGACGGCATCCCCGACTCGCAGGACGCATGTCCCGACACCCCGGGCGTCCGCACCGAGGACCCGAAGACGAACGGCTGTCCGCCGCCGCCGCCTCCTCCCCCGCCGCCTCCTCCTTCCGATCGTGACCACGACGGCATTCCCGACAGCGCGGATGCTTGCCCCGACGTCCCGGGCGTGGCGACCAACGACCCGAAGACGAACGGCTGCCCGGCCGATCGCGATCATGACGGCATCCCCGACGCGGAAGACGCGTGCCCCGACGTCGCGGGCGTCAAGAACGCCGACCCCAAGAAGAACGGCTGCCCGGAGGACACCGACCGGGACAAGGACGGCATCCCGAACGATCTCGACGCCTGTCCGGATGAGCCCGGCCCGCCGAACGCGGATCCGAAGAAGAACGGTTGCCCCCTCGCCACGGTCAAGAATCACCAGATCGTGATCAACGAGCAGGTCAAGTTCGCCACGGCCAGCGCGACGATCTTGCCGGAGAGCGACCAGATCCTCGAGGCCGTCACCCAGATCCTCAGGGATCACACCGAGATCGACACCGTGAGCGTCGAGGGACACACCGACAACGTCGGCACTCCGGCGCGGAACAAGGCGCTCAGCTCACGTCGCGCCGCGTCCGTGGTCGCGTGGCTCGTCAAGCACGGGATCGCGAAGGGTCGCCTCTCCAGCATCGGGTATGGCCAGGAGAAGCCGATCGATTCGAACGAGACCGAGGCGGGTCGCCAGAACAACCGCCGCGTCGAGTTCCACATCGAGTCGGGCAAGATGAAGTAAGCGACGCCTTTAGCGAGGCACGGAGGCCCCCGCGGGCAGCAGCGCGAGAAGATCGCGAGGCTGCCGGGCGGGGGCTCTCTGCTTTAAGGAGGTCCCCCGGCAGGGCCTACATCGCGAGAAAGGCGTCGGTGAGCTTCTTCTCGAGCGCCTTGTCGGGCGCGTCGTCCGTCTCGAAGAGCGCCATTGTAGTCGCCTTGCGGACGTAGACGGTTCGCCGGGTGAGGCTCTTGAACATCCGATTGGAGACGGCCATACCCGCGGTCGCGGCGGCCTCGTCCGGGTACTCGCAGACGTTGATGGACAGCTTCTTCGACGTGGTGAATCCTCCTACGCAGTACGAAGCCTTGTAGGTCGCCGCGATCGTCTGCTGCTTGGTCGGCACTGCCGCGCCCAGGCCCTCGGCCATCGCGAACACGTCCTCGACGCTCGGCTTCAGCCCTGGGCGGGTCTTCGACTCCTGGACCAGGCGCCCAGCAAAGCTCTGATCCATGCCCATGGGGGCGGGAGCCGCGGAGCTTGCGCCCGCTGCGCCCGACGTCACGGGCTTCGCCGGGAGGGCCGCCGCCGTGGCGGACGCCGTGCTCGCCGGGTCGGGAGATGCCGTCTCGGACTTTTTATCGCAGGACAGCGATCCGAGTGCCCCCAGGAGCGCGTAGGTCGCCAAGGTGGCTAGGGCGGGTCGTGTGGCAAGAAATCGAACCATGCAGATCCTCGTACTATCGAAAGTTGTCGAAGGCGCGACTTTATCGTTCACAACCGTCACGTCGAGTGTAACCTCGCCATCCTGGCCGTTGACCCACAATGGAGGGGAGACACAAGACCATGCGGAAAGTTGCTTTAGTTGCAATGTCGTTGTTGGGGGCTGTCTGCTTGATGCCGCCCTCAGCCCAAGCTTCGAGTCACCGTGAAGCGCCGTTCGTCTCCAAGAACCCCAAGGTGGACGGGACGGACTTCTACATGTTCAACAGCTACGAGGCGAACCGGCAGGGGTTCGTGACGATCCTCGCGAACTACCAGCCTCTGCAGGACGACTACGGCGGTCCGAACTACTTCCCGCTCGATCCCGATGCTCTTTACGAGATCATGATCGACAACACGGGCGATGGCGTCGAGGACCTCACGTTCCAGTTCCAGTTCCAGCAGACGCTTGCGAACGCCGGAGCGGGCATCACGCTGAACATCGGTCCGTCGGGCAGCACGCAGTCGGTGGCCGTCCCGTTCATCAACGTCGGCGACGTGCGCAACGCCGGTAACCTGAACGTGGCCGAGTCCTACACCGTCAACATGGTGGCTGGACCGCGCCGGACGGGTACTCCCTTGCCGGTAACGGCGGGCGGAACGACGACGTTCACCAAGCCGACCGACTATGTCGGCCCCAAGTCGTACGGCGCCGGCCTGCCCACCGGGGGCGCTACGGCGGCCACCGGGGCGACCAACTACAACGCCTACGCGAACCAGTACATTTACAACATCACGCTGCCGATCGCAGGCTGCTCGACGCAGGGCAAGCTCTTCGTCGGCCAGCGCGCCGAGGGCTTCCCCGTGAACCTCGGGACGATCTTCGATCTTCTCGACGTGCCGGCCTCGATCATCACGAACGGCGGCGCCGACCAGGCTGCCATTCCGTTCTCGAGCACGCCGATCGGGCACAAGAACATCACCACGCTCGCCCTCGAGCTCCCGGCGAAGTGCATCACGCAGTCGAGCACCCAGCCGGTCGTCGGCGCGTGGACCACGGCGAGCGTTCGCCAGGCCCGCGTCGTGAACCCCAACGCGACCTACCCGCTTCCCTCCTACGAGGGCGGCGCCTGGACGCAGGTTTCGCGCCTCGGCATGCCCCTCGTGAACGAGGTCGTCATCGGCATTCCCGACAAGGACGCCTGGAACGCCAGCTCGCCCCCCACGGACGTCGCCAAGTTCGGTAAGTACATCGAGTACCCGACGCTCCCGGCCGTCATCGACCTCATCTTCGGCGTGATGTTCCAGCCGCAGACGTTCCCGCGCCTCGACCTCGTGGAGGCCTTTGCGCAAGGCGTCCCCGGCGTCAACGCCTTCCCGGCCGCCAACAACCCGGTCGTCTCGGAGATGCTCCGCCTGAACACGGCCATCCCGGCGACGGCCGTTGGCACCCAGCAGGTGCTCGGCGCGGCGCTCTGCTTCGTTCACGGCACGCTCAACACGTCCAACACCGGCTGCGACCCCGCGGGCTTCCCCAACGGCCGCCGCCCCGGTGACGACGTCGTCGACATCGCCATCGACGTTGCAGAGGGCTACCTCCTGCCGAGCGCTCCCGCGTACCCCGCGGCCGGCGCTGGGACGCTCTTCACGGACGGCGTCAACCTGCCTGCCACGAACTTCCAGACGACGTTTCCGTACCTGAACCCGCCGCACGCGGGCGCAAACGGCGACGGGACGTTCAATTGAGGATGCTGCCAATGAGACAGCTCTCATGGGTAGTGCTCGCGGGAGGGCTTCTGGTCCTCTCCGCATGCAGTAGCAGCAGCTCCAAGGCGCCGGCAGACTCTGGCGTCGCCGATACCGGAGCGTCAGACACCTCCGTCTCCAACGATACCGGTTTGCCGCCCGAAGACTCCGGGGTGGACACTGGAATCGAGCAAGACTCCGGTGTCGACTCTGGGGTGGATACGGGCGTCGAGCCCGACACGGGCCTGGGCGACACCGGCGTTGAAGACACCGGAGTCGCTGACACCGGCGTCGAGGACACCGGCGTTGCTGACACGGGCGTCGCCGACACCGGCATCGCCGACACCGGCACCGCCGACACCGGCATGATCATCATGAACATGGACTCGGGCGTCGCTGACAGCGGCACCGCGGACACGGGCATGACCAGCGGCGGCGGAGACACCGGCACGGCGCCTGCCGACACCGGGACCACCCCGGCGGACACGGGTACCGCTCCGACGGACGGAGGCTCGTGCGTCTTCGAGACCTACGTGCTCGGCCTCATCCAGAACGACACCACGGCCAACGCCCTGCCCACAGCGAACCTGGGACAGAGCTGCACCGACAACATGAACCCGACGGCCTTTAGCTCTCTCTTCTAAAGCCCGCGAACGACAGTACCGGCAGCGCCCTGCGACGACCTTTGGTCGTCCCTGGCGCTGTCGACGTTTTGTGGCTGTGACGAGTCCATGGCAGGTGAGAGCGCGGCTTGACCGGCTCGCGTGGCGGGCTCTAGCTTCGCCCCATGCAAGGGTGGTCGTTGCTCGAGGCCGAGGCCAGAGACGCCTTCGTGGGCGCCGGCCGCTTTCCGCTCCGCGCCTACTCCGAGTTCATGCCGCCGCCGTACGTGGGGCTGAAGCCGTACGAGCCCTCTCGGTCCCGCGCCACGCGGGCGTGCACGTCCAGGGCGAGCGACGACCTGGCGCTGGACATCACCGAGTACGAGCAGAGAGAGGAGCTCGCGCCCGGTCTCGACCGCATCGCGAGCCTGCTCGTCACGGAGATGACGAGGCTCGCCCGTGGCACATCGAGGCTCCTGTCGCGCACCCTGCTCGAGGGGAACCCGGCGTGGCCGGCGGCGCTCGCGGAGGCCGCCTCGCAGCATGGCTTCCGGCACGAGACGTTCAGCATCGCGCTCTCCCTCGCGCTCTCGCGGACCCAGGACGACAAGGGCAACGTCCGCTGGACGCTCTTCGGGGCGAGCCACGAGGGCCCGTCCCTGCCCTTCTGGAAGAGCTTCGCCGATGACGACGGCCACAGGTTCTTCGCCCTGGTCGCGTGGCTGGCGCCCCCGGACGGCTCGCCTGCCGTTGCGGCCAACGGCTTCGACCCGCACGACGCGGCGGGCGTGCGGGTCGTCGTCGACACGGCAGGGGAGGGCGAGCTGCCCGCGTTTGCGCGGGGGCTCGTCCTTCACGAGGGAGCAAGCCTCGCCGGCGTGCGGGTCATCGTCACGTTTCGTCCGTTCGCGGCCCTGCCGGAGGCGGTGCAGCGCGCCTACCTCGCGCGCCAGATCCAGATCGTGCCGAGCCCGGCGAGCCTCGTGTTCTTCGAGCACCCTCGCTACCGCGAGCTCGCGAAGACGCTCCCTCACGCGAGGCAGATCCCGCTCCTCCACCTCTTTCCCCGCGTCGAGGGCGGGTACGCGATCCGCATCCCCCAGTCCGGCTGGCTCGACGAGCACGAGCCGGGGCACGACGGGTACGCCCGCGGGCACCGCATCGTCCCGTCCGTCGTCCGGACGCACAGGTGGCAACGGGTGGAGCGCGACGAGCACGTGGGCGTCGTGCCCGCCTTCGCCGACGAGGTGACGACGGCGCTCTTCTCGACGGATCCGGACGACGTCGGCCTGTACGGCAAGCCGATGGCGAGGAACGCACAGGTCTGGACCGAGCGATACGAAGTGCTCCTCGACGGGCCACGGGCGACACGGCCAGAGCTCGCGCACGCGGAGGGCGTCCTCCGCGAGGGAGGGCGCTTTGGATACCGCTTCTGGTACCCCCCGATGCGCGGCGGAAGGCGGGACCTCTTCTGGCACCTTCCCCTGGTAGCCCGGCAACGGCCGCAGGCGAGGCACGTCACGCGCTACGAGGACGCGCCCCCGCTCGGCTACGTCACCGCGGAGCGGGATGGCGAGGCGAGCATCGAGCTTCGCCCACGCATGCTCGCGAGGCCATGGCACTCCGCCGCAGCGACGCTCTTCCCGCGCGACCCGGGCCACCTTCGCAACACGACGAGCCATAGCGTGCGGAAGGTCCTCGAGCTCGCGGAGATGCTGGGCTCCCCGTTGCCGCCCGGCCTGGCCCGCCGGCTCGTGCACGCGCCCAAGCACGCAAGCTACGAAGAGTGGCTCGCGCGTCTCCTCGAAATCGGGGCGCACCCTCGAGCCGCGCGCGAGCTCGCGTCGCACCTGCGCGAGCTTGCCGGCCCGGCGCCCGTGCAGGCGCCGCTGGCTCCGCTCACGTTCGAGCACACCGCCACCCGCGACTACGAGAAGCGCCTCTGGCAGACCATCGCGCATCTGGCGGGCGGCGAGTTTCGCTTCAAGGAGAACGCGGACGTCGTCTCGGTGAACCGCGGCAAGACCGGGGGCCGGGCGGGCACGCTCGCGAACGTCGTCGCGGCCGAGCGAAGCGACCTGGCGAGGCTCGGCGATCACCTGAAGGAACGTCACCGCGCGCTCATCGAAAGCCACGGCATGACGGGCAAGGCGATGGTCGTCGACCACGCCTTCCGCTGGGAGACCGACTTCGACTTCGGGTGGTCGCTGGGGTGGTCCAAGAACCAGGCGGGCGAGGCGAGCGAGCGCAACATCGTGGTCATGATTCCGGGGCGGGACCGCGGCGAGGCCATCATCCTCGCCGACCACTACGACACGGCGTACATGGAGGACGTCTACGAGGCCGAGCGCGGCGGAGACGGGTTCCGCGTGGCCGCGCATGGCGCCGACGACAACCACTCGGGGACGGCCGCGCTCCTGCTCGCCGCGGAGGTGCTCTTGCCCCTCGCGAAGGCCGGGCAGCTCGCCCGGGACGTGTGGCTCGTGCACCTCACGGGCGAGGAGTTTCCGAGCGACTGTATGGGCGCACGCGCGCTCGCGCAGGCGCTCGTGGAGCGACGCCTCTCCTTCGAACAAGACGACGGCTCCCGCGTCGACGTGTCCGGGACGCGCGTAACCGGCGTCTACGTCCTAGACATGATCGCCCACAACAACATGCGCGACAAGGACGCCTTCCTCATCTGCCCCGGCGAGGGCGCCGGGTCGGCGCGGCTGGCCGTCCTCGCGCACGAGGCGAACGCCGCCTGGAACGAGCGAGTCCCGTCGTGGAACGCGAAGGACGGCCGCGTGGGAAAGGGGAGGGCGCACCGCGTGGCCGAGGGCCACGCCGTGCCTCCCGCGTTCGAGCACCTGGCCGTTCACGGGCAGATCGCAACGGAGTGGGAGCCGCGCTCCGTCCTCTACAACACCGACGGGCAGATCTTCTCCGACGTCGGCGTCCCCGTGACTCTCTTCATGGAGAACTACGACATCAACCGCGCCGGCTACCACGACACGCACGACACGATGAAGAACATCGATCTCGACTACGCGGCCGCCATCTCGGCCATCGCCATCGAGGCCGTGGCGCGCGCGGCCACCCGCCCTGCTACATGACCGGCCCGAGGGGCGTCGAGTTGTCGACCTCGACGACGTGCACGGCCGCCATGTCGCTCACGCCTTGCTCGCTGCCGAACAGGTACTGGTTGACGGGATAGCTCGCGTCCAGCACCGCGCCCGACACGACGCTCTCGACGCTGCACGATGGTCCTAAATCGAGTGCGACGGCGATCACCGAGAGGCCGTTCGCGAGGTTGGTGATCCGCACCCGCTGGAGGCACCCGAAGCGAGCGCCGTCGGCGACGTACCAGTTGACGCTCTCCTCGCAGCTCGGGCCGTCCCCGTTCGGATCGCACAGGCCCGACGACTGCGCCTGGCTGAGGCACGCTGGGATGCAGTTGTCGCCGGGGTCGGTCTGCACGGTGCCGTTCGAGTCGATGTAGCAACCGAACTCGGTGAGATCGTAGTTGCCGTCGAGGGCGGGCTCTGTGCCGTAGCTTCCGTTGCAGCTCCAGTTGTCGGTCGTCCCCATGCAGATGGAGTCCTGCCCGGCCGGCTCTCGCAGGCAGCCGTTGGGGCAGGCCTGGACGGTCGCCGTCTCGCCTCCGCACTCGCCGCGCGAGTTGCCGTCGGACGAGCAGGTGAAGCTCGTGTCGCCCGCGTACGCGCCGCAGCCCGTCGCGGGGGCGTCGGCGCCTGCTTCGACGGGAGGCGCAGACGTGGACGTGTCGGCGGGAGGCGCTGCCGCGTCCATAGGCGGCGCGTTCGTCTTAGCTCCCGAGTCCTCGGCCGAGCCAGGCCCGGCGCTGTCCGTGCTCGTGTCGGTCAGCCCCGCGTCCTCGGACGGCGTGACCTTCCCCGGTGCCCCGGAGTCACCCGGCTTGAACGGCTCCGGCGAGGCCCCGGCGCATCCCGTGGCGAGGGCCAGCACGACCGCGGCAGGGTGAATCAACCGGCTTCTACTCGTGGCCACGGAGCCACTATTGCCGGTTTCGTTCCATAGGTCCCGTGCCGCGAAATTCCTGGAGAAATCCGGCGCCAGCAGGCCGAGCGTCCAACCTGCGCTCGCGAACGTGCGCGAACGTGCGAGAGGGTCGCCGTGGGACGCGAGCTTCCCCGGCTGGCGCGCGGCAGCTACTCTAGTCCCATGAGCGAGAGTGCTCCCCGCCGCCGCCGGGTCGTCGTGCCGAAGGCGTTCCTCGCGCTCGCAGGCTCCTGGGCGGTGTGGCTCTGGGGCCTCGACTGGATCTTCCCCCGCGTCTGGCAGCTCTACCAGGCCGCGCTCGCGAGCGGCTGGTTGTCCCACGTTCCGTTGCAGGGCTCCGTCATCTCGGACGTGCTCTTCAACGGTCGCGAGATCCTCGGAGCCTTGCTCCTGCTCCCGTTCCTGTTCCTCACGACCCTCTCCTTTGCCGTGGGGGCGCTCGCGCGCACGCTTGCCCGCGCGAGGGTGCGCGCAGGCTTCGCCGACCCGTTCGAGCGAGCGCGGGGGTGGATGGCGGCGCACCCGAAGGCCGAGCGCGCGATCCTCGCCACGCCGGCGCTCCTCTGGGTTGGAACGCTGACCCTGAGCGTGTCCCTCTACATTCGCCACTGGGGCTTTCACGCCTTCGACGCCGACTTCGCCATGAGCGCGACCGTCGCGGGGATGCGCGCGACCTACACCGCGTGCATGGCAGCGTTCTGGTGCGCCGCGGCCATTCCGGCCTTCGGCGTTGCAGCTACGACGAGAGTCGCGGCGCGCTCCCTCCTGGCGCCCGTCGTCGCTCTCGACGAGCGTGCCGCCGGGGAGGCGCTCGATCGCATCGCGTTCGACGCCGTCGCCGTCACGACCGAGACGCGCGCCGCGGTGCTTGCGATGGCCGCGCTTCCACTCGTCACCCTCGGCGCGGCGTCGCACCTTGGCGACACGGGCACCATCGCTGCGCTCGGGGCATACGTCGCGGTGGCCCTCGGCGGCGCCGCCGCGTTCCGCCGCGCGTCGCGGATCGCGGTGGGGGCCGACGGCGTCTACGTGACCGGAACGTCGCGAACGCGGTTCTTCGCGTACAAGGATCTCGACGCCGTTCGCGCCGACGGCACGGACCTGCTCCTCACGGCGGCCGGCAAGGTGGTCCTGCGGCTCCAGCTCCACGGCAAGGACGCGACGCAAAAGGATGCCGTGCTCGCCCGCATGTCGGCGGCCATCGAGCAGGCGCACGCCGGGGCGAGCGCGGCCGAGGGCCGGGTGGTCGCGTCGGCCAGGGCCGGGGATCTCGCGCGGGCCGCTGCGGGCGCCTCCGACTACCGCGTCCCGGCGCTGACCCGCGACCAGCTCTGGACGCTCGTGGAGGGCCCCGAGCACGACCGCGAGACGCGGACGGCCGCGGCGAGGGCGCTCGCGACGACGGGCAGCGAAGGGGAGCGCGCTCGCCTGCGGATCGCCGCGGAGCACTGCGCGGAGCCCAAGGTGCGTGTCGAGCTCCTCGGCATCGCGCGCGGCGCGACCGTTGCCGAGCGGGAGCTCGCGCTGGACGAGGAAGAGCAGGCCCTCGCCGCCACGCCCCCGCTCCGCCTCGCGCGCTGACCACCCGCGCGAACGCGGCGAGCCCCTACTTGAGGCGGCTGCCCGGTGCCGCTTCCCCGTCAACCGTCGCGAGGATGAGCGCCTCGCTGGGGCCGGTGGCGAGCAGCATCCCGTGGGACACGAGCCCCTTGCCGAAGTCGCGCGGCGCGAGGTTCGCGACCACGACGACCTTGCGCCCGACGAGCGCGTCCGGCGCGAACGAGAGCGCGAGACCGGCGATGATGGTGCGCGGCTCGGGCTCCCCGACGTCGACCTTGAACTCCAGTAGCTTGTCCTTTTTGGGGACCTTCGCGCACGTGAGGACCTTGCCGACGCGCAGGTCGACCGTCGAGAACTGATCGTAGGTGATGGGCGCGTTGGGTACCGCGTCTCCGCGGACGCTCGCCGGCGCGGCGGCGGCCATGCTCGGCACCGTCGCCGGCGTCGCCGCGGGCTGTGCCGTGTCGCCCGGTTCGGCGATCTTCGGCAAGAGCTTCTCCAGCATCGCTTTCTCCTGGTCCTTGTCGAACGTTTGAAACAGCGGCCCCGTCGGCGCGAGGGGCTCGCCCGCGGGGCGCGGAGCCACGGTGAGGGCCCAGAGATCTTCGCCCAGCTTCGGGCGCAGCGGCAAGAGCCCGAGCTGGGCTCGGATCACGTCGCTCTTCCTGGGCAGCGCCGGCCACAGGAGCACCGACAGCCACCGCAGGACCTCCAGCAACGTGGCGAGGATCGTCTCGACGCGCTCGGTCTCGCCGTTCTTCGCCCGGGCCCAGGGCTCGGACTGCGTCACGTACAGGTTCGCGCGCGAGCTGATGGCGAGCGTCTCGGCCAGCGCGATGTGCGGCTCGATCCTCTCCCAGCTCTTCACGGTTCCCGCGTGCGCATGGGTGACGTCCCGCCAGAAGCTCTCTTCGAGCTCGGTCCTCGGGCCCATCTTCGGCGTCTTGCCCTCCGTCATCTTCGTGCACAGGCCGAGGGTGCGCGACAGCAGGTTCCCCAGGTTCTTGCCGAGGTCGGCGTTGTGGCGCTCCAGCATGGCGGCGTGATCGAAGTCGCCGTCCTGGCCGAAGGAGATCGCGCTTAGGAGCTGGTAGCGGAGCACGTCCGGCCCGAGCTCCTTCGCGATCCGGAGCGGGTCGACCGCGTTGCGGAGCGATTTGCTCATCTTCTGGCCGTCCACGGTGAGAAACCCGTGCGCGAAGACCTGCGAGGGCAGCTCGTCCTCCGTGAACCCCGCGGCGAGCAGGAACGCGGGCCAGTAGACCGCGTGGAAGCGCAGGATGTCCTTGCCGACGAGGTGCACGCACGTCGCGTTCGACCCCGCGTGCGGCCAGAACCGCCGGAGGGGGTCGCCGTCCTTGCCGAGCGCGGAGAGGTAGTTGGTCAGCGCGTCGAACCACACGAACATCACGTGCTTCGGATCCCCAGGCACGGGGATTCCCCAGTTGAAGCTCGTACGAGAGACGGAGAGATCGCGCAGGCCCTCCTTCACGAAGCTGATTACCTCGTTACGTCGCGTCTCAGGCTCGATGAAGCTCGGGTGCCGCGCGTAGAAGTCGAGCAGCGGCTTTTCCCACTTCGACAGGCGGAAGAAGTAGGAGTCCTCCTTGACCCTTTCGACCGGCTTGTTGTGCAGCGGGCAAATGTTGCCGGGAAGCAGCTCCTTCTCCGTCTTGAACGTCTCGCAGCCGACGCAGTACCAGTCCTCGTAGCTGCCGAGGTAGATATCGCCCTTCGCCTGGATACGCTTCCAGAGGTCCTGCACGACCTCCATGTGGCGCGGCTCGGTCGTGCGGATGAAGTCATCTTGCTGGACCAGAAGCGGCGTCCACGCGCTACGGAATCGCTCGCTGATCTGATCGACGAACGCTTTGGGTGTCATCCCCGCCTCGGCCGCCGCGCGGTCGATCTTGAGACCGTGCTCGTCGGTGCCCGTGAGCATGCGCGTCTCGTCGCCGCGCAGCTGGTGGTAGCGGCGGAGCGCGTCGGCGGCGACGGTCGTGTAGGCGTGCCCGAGGTGGGGCACGTCGTTGACGTAATAGATGGGCGTGGTGACGTAGAAGCGGCGGGTCATCGAGGGCCCATCGTCTTAGCAGCCTGGCCCGGTGGGGACCAACCTCGATTGGAATCGAGCGTCGATCGAAGCCGGCGCTACGTCTGCACGGCGTGACGGCCGCCGCGCGTCGGGGCGCCGGCGCGCGAGAGGCGCGGAGCGCGCTCGAGGGCCTGGCGGAGGGGGAGCATGAACAGGCGCTCGATGGCGACGCGAAGCTCGCGCGACGGAGGGACCGACTCCGAAGGGCCCAGGCGCTGCCCGGGCGCTTGCGGGTACCCCGCGAGGAAGCCTGGCTCAGGCGGCATCGGCGCCACCAGCACGACCTCCTGCCCGCCCTGCCTGACCCAGGTGCCCTGGTACACTGTCCCCAGGTGGGCGCCAGGCTCGTGGAACACGAAGCCACGCCACTCGAGCGGCGCCGTCAGGTCGAACGTCCGCTCGCCCACCGAGAGCGCGCCGCCGTCGAGCGTCACCCCGGCTCCGCGCGAGTCCGACAGGTAGATGCGGCCCTCGGCGCCGGGGCTCTTCGCCATCGCCGTGCGCACGAGCTTCGCGGCGTCCCGCAGCCCGAGCGCCGCCCGCCCGTCCGCCTGGGTGTCGGCGTCCGCCACGATGACCGCCCGTCCGAAGAGATCGCCCGTCGCGCCGTCCCGATCGAACAGCGCCCCGCCGCGCGCGCCGCCGTCCCTCGAGCTGGAGCCGACGCGAACGTTGAGGTAGCGCGTCTGCTTCGGCGTCGTGAAGGCCAGGATGGCGTGGGCTCGGGCTTCGTTGGCGAGCACGGTCAGCCCGAAGGGCTCGTCCCAGCGGACGATGGGCCGCGTGCCGGCCTCGTCCGTGCGGACGATGCCGTGGGCGTCGAGGCAGACCCATCCCTCGGGCTTCGCGGCGATCGCCACGGTGCTCCGCATGCGTGCCCACGCGACGAGCGCGATGGCCGCGCACGCTCCGGCGCGCGCGAAGAGCGGCAGCGGCAGCGGGACGAAACACGCGGCGACGATGAGAACGGCCGCAACGGCGAGCGCGCCACGAGACCGCGGCGCGGGGGGTGGAGCCACGACCTCGAGCGGCAATCGCAGAACCGTCGCGTTCGCTCGCTCCTTGCGCATGTCCGTTCGAGCTGTCCTACCGGACGCTCCTCCTGCTTGGGAAAGCTAGCACCGGCTCATCCAGGCGGCCTCCTCCAAAGAAGCGTCCCGCCCATCCCCGTCAATGAAGCAAGCTTCGCGCCGGTTGACCGCAGAGCCGCTTTGCCGTCAGTTCCTCGTGACCTGCACCGGCTCGAACTGGCCGCCCGGGTCTATGCGGATGGCGCGGTTGGCGCCGTCCTCCGTCGTCACGATGACGAGCGCCGCGCCCTCCGCCGGGACGAGGCGGAGGGCCGTCGGTGCCGCGCCTTCGTGCGCGGCGTCTCCCCAGAGCACGATGTCCGGCGCCTGGGCGATCTCGTCGAGGGGCGCGAGGCGCATGCGCACGCTGTGGACGAGCTTCTCGGAGAAGGGGCCGGAGCCGTCGGTGATGCCGACGAGGAGGGCCTTGCCGTCGAGATCCGCGGCGAGGAGAGGCTGCATGTGCGTCCAGGGCCGCGCGAGGGCGCCCGAAGTCCTGTCGGTGCACGCGTCGGGCGAGCAACGGGCCTGCGCGATGCCGTCGCCGTCGAGCCAGGTGAGCGTCGCCTCGCGCGCGCGGCACGTGAGGGCTGCGGTGCTGTCGGTGATGACGGCGCGCGGAGCCGTCGCCCATGCGGAGCCGGGCGCGCCGGCGGCGCCATCGGGCGCGGCGGCCGGGTCGTGGAACGCGAACGACGACGCGCTCTGGTTGCCGTGCCGCCCAGCGCGATCCGACTGGTAGCTGCGCACGCGCGCGATCGTGGCCTCGCCCGTCGCGCACGCCGCGAGCTCGTGCGCCCCGGCCTCGAGCTCCCCGAGCGGCACCGGATCGCCGAGGGGGCCGTCCCGTGCGGCGTCGCGCGCGAAGAGGAGATCCGGCCTCGCGGGGCCCGGCTTCACGTACACGAGCTGATCGCCGAAGAGCGACGCCGCGCGTATGTCGGAGGACAGCGCGAGGACGCGCGGCTCGCCGCCCTCTCGCGCGCGCACGAGCTCGAAGCTGTCGAAGTGGTCCTTCTGTGTGCGTACGAAGCTCGCGGGGCGCGTACTCCGGTCCGCGAGGACGCCCAGCCCGTCCTCGCACCGCACCTCGGCCATCGGTTTGGCTGCCGGCCCAGGAGGCCTGGGCAGGCCGAACGCGCAGAGCAGCGTCGCAGGGTCGCGCGGCCGGCTGAACAGCACGAGCGCGTTTCTCGGATCGAGAGTCTCCTCCCGTTCGCCGAGCATGCCGGCGGGGAGCGGCAGCGGAAGCAACGTCGCCACGGTGAGGGGATGCGCCGGGGGCGGAGCCTTCGAGCCGGCCTCCGGGGGTTGCGCGTCCAGACCGGCGGCGCCGGCCGCGGCCCAGAGTTCGCCCGCGAGGGAAGGCTCCGCGCTCCAGGTGGGGTTTTGCGCGGCGCGTGCTGCCAGCTCGTGGAGAGGACGGAAGCTCGCCTCGGCCTCCAGATGATCGCTCACGATCACCTGGTCGAGCTCCTGGGCGTGCCTCGCGCAGACCGACGGCCACTCGTTCTTCGCGCTCGCGTCGTCCCGTCCGGACGTCGCCGCGCCCGCGGCCCCCGGCAACGACAGCTCCATGCGGCGGAGCCTCACGGGGACCGTCTCGCCCGGGGCGAGGGGGCCGCCGAGCATGCAGCCCGAGTAGGCGCTCCACGCGCGCGACGCGTGGCGGATGGCGTCGAGCCGCCGCGAAGTGCGCCGGAACGTCGCGCCGCCGAAGCCGATGGCGAAGACCGCGAGCAAGAGCACGACCGTGCGGCGCGACCTCTTCCTTCTCGCCACCTCGAGCGCTCCGCGAAAGGCGAGGTCCTCGTCGCTCGCGGCCGTCCCCCGGGCAAGGGTGGCCTCCGCTGCCGCCTCCGTCTGCTCCGCGGTTCCTCCGAGCATGGCCGTGGGCCTAGCACGGGGACGACGGGTGTGACGAGTGCTACCCTGCCAGAGCTTCGCTCATGCCGAATCTTCCCGTTCGCACGCCAGAGCCACAGGAGGCCATCGCCGAGGACTTCCTGCGGCGCCGCGTGAAGTCCGAGCTCCGCAAGCGCATGCGCGCGCTTCGCAAGACGACGCCGGCAGAGGCGTGCGCCGAGCGCTCCGCCCGCATCGTGGAGTCGCTTCTCGCCGTACCCCGCGTCGCCGGCGCGCGCACGGTGGCGCTCTTCTGGCCCATCGAAGATCGTCACGAGGTGGATCTGCGCCCGCTCGACGCCGCGCTGCGCGCGAAGGGCGCGCGCGTCGCGTACCCGGCCCTCGCGGAGGCAGGGGACATGGTCTTCCACTTCGTGGCCGACCCCGCGCGCATGCAGGAGAGGGGGCACATGTTCGCCGAGCCGGGCGCCGATGACCCCCTCGTCGGCGGAGACGGCCTGGACCTCGCGGAGCTCGACGTCATCGTCGTTCCGGCCCTCGCGATCGATCCTTCCGGTCACCGCATCGGCTACGGCGCGGGTTACTACGACCGCGCCCTCGCGCGCACCCGCGCCTCGTTGACGCTGTCGATCGGCGTCGCCTACGACTTTCAGCTCGTCTCCGAGGTGCCCGTCACGGCCGGGGACGTCGCCGTCTACCTCGTCGTCACCGATCGCCGCGTCCTCGAGTCGCAAGAGCGGGAGGTCACCGCGTCGCCCTTCGCAACCGAGGCTCCCGCGTGAGCGGCGACGTGAACACCGTCCTGCTCGTCGTGGTGGGGCTCCTCGGCGCAGGCTACTTCCTGTTGCCCCGGCTCCGGGGGACGAGCGGCGCGCCCGCGCGCGCGGACGATCTCGCGCTGGCCGTGCAGCGCGCCAACGACGACGCGCGCAAGCTCATCGAGCAAGCGAAGGCCGACGGCGAGGCCGCGGCCGAGCGTGTGCGCCGCGAGACCGACAACCTCGCGCGCCGGGAGGAGGACGTGCGCCGCCTCGCGGAGGATGGGCGGCGCGAGGCCGAGCGGCTGCGCAAGGAGGCCGTCCTCGAGGCGAAGGAGCTCTCGCTCCGGGGCGCGGAGCTCGCGAAGGAGGAGGCCGCCAAGATCGCCGCAGAGCAGGGCAAGCTCTCGGCCGCCCGGGAGGAGCGCGCCGCGCGGCGCGAGGAGATCGCGCGGGAGAAGGAGGAGGCGCTCGCGCAGACGGAGCTCGACCTCGCCAAGCGCGAGGCCACCGTCAAGGTGAAGGAGTCGAACGTCGGCGAGCTGCGCGCCGAGGCCGCACGCCTCGTGAGCGAGCACAGGGCGAAGCTCGAGGCGGTCGCGGGCGTGAGCGGCGAGCAGGTGCGCCGCGAGCTCATGGAGGAGTTCTTCGACGAGGCTCGCCGGGCCGCCGCGCGCGAGAGCAAGGCCATCGAGGACCTCGCGCACGAGGAGGCCGAGAAGCGCGCGAAGCGCATCATCGGGCTCGCGATCCAGAGGTACGCGGGCGAGCACGTGCAGGAGCGCGCGGTCATCTCGATCCATCTCCCGAACGACGACATGAAGGGCCGCATCATCGGTCGCGAGGGGCGCAACATCCGCGCGCTCCAGGAGCTCTGCGGCGTCGACTTCATCGTGGACGACACGCCCGAGACCATCGTGATCAGCGGCTTCGATCCGGTCCGCCGCGAGATCGCGCGCATCACCATCGAGAAGCTCATCCAGGACGGCCGCATTCACCCGACGCGCATCGAGGAGGTCGTCAAGAAGGCCGAGGAGGAGGTCTCGCGCTCGGGCGGCGAGGCGGGGGAGGCGGCGCTCGTCGAGCTCGGTCTCACGCGCGTGCACCCCGAGCTCGTGAAGCTGCTCGGCCGGCTGCGTTTCCGCTACTCGTATGCCCAGAACGTGCTGAAACACTCGGTCGAGTGCGGCTTCCTCGCCGGGCTCATGGCGGCCGAGCTCGGCCAGGACGAGAAGCTCGCCAGGCGCGCGGGCCTGCTGCACGACATCGGCAAGGCCGTCAGCCACGAGCAGGAGGGGGGGCACGCGGTCATCGGCGGCCAGCTCGCCCGCAAGCTCGGCGAGGATCCCGTCGTCGCGAACGCCGTCGCCTGCCACCACAACGACGAGGCCCCGCTCGGCATCATCGGCAACCTCGTCACGGCAGCCGACGCACTCTCGTCCGCGCGGCCTGGAGCGCGCCGCGAGATGCTTGAGGGCTACGTGAAGCGCCTCCACGACCTCGAGGAGATCTCCCGGCGCTTCGCGGGGGTCGAGCGAAGCTTCGCGATCCAGGCCGGCCGCGAGGTGCGTGTCATGGTCGAGCCGGGCGAGGTGAGCGACGCGGAGGCGGCCCTGCTCGCCCGCGAGATCAGCAAGCGCATCGAGGAGGAGCTCTCGTACCCCGGCCAGATCCGGGTCACCGTCGTGCGCGAGACGCGGGCGGTCGACTACGCCAAGTAGGGCGAGGCTTCAGCCCACGTTGCCGGCGGCCTTCGCCTGGCAGGCGGGGCACACGCCGTAGAGCTCGTGCTTGTGGCTCCGCAGCACGTAGCCGTGCCGCTCGGCGACCTTCTCCTGGAGCCGCTCGATCTTCTCCTCCTCGAACTCGTTGATGGTGCCGCACTCGACGCAGATGAGGTGGTCGTGGTGCGACTGCTCGTCGGCGAGCTCGTAGCGGGTGAGGCCGTCCTCGAAGCGGCGCTCGTAGGCGACGCCGCACTCGCTCAGGAGCTTCAAGGTCCGGTAGACTGTCGCGTACCCGACCTTCGGGTCCTTCGCGCGCACCTTCGCGAGCATCTCCTCGATGCTCACGTGGTTGGGCGACTCGAAGAACGTCTCGAGAATCAGCCTGCGCTGCCCCGTCGAGCGCAGGCCCTTTTTGAGCATGTAGTCGTTGAGGACGACGCGCATCTGCTCCAGATGGTCCGCCTCACGCCGGTGATCCTCGTAGGCGTCCGTGGCCTTCTCGGCTTTCCCCTCGGTCTTCCCCCCCGAGCTCGCTGCGCGCGGCATGTGCTCTCTATGTCGCGTCGTTCCCAGGCACCGTCAAGTGGATACGCCCGGCTTCCACCAGTCTGGTCTGTGCACCCATCGCGCTACCTTCGCGAGGGATCTTGCGGAGAGTCAAAGGCTTACGCCGCGTCCAGGCTCGGATGGCGGTCGGCGGCGCTCCCATCGCGGAGAGCGCGCCGCTCCCCGCGGTGAGCGGGCGAGCAATCGGGGCGGGTGGGGCTCCGATCGCGCTGAGCGGGGGAGCAATCGCGGTGAGCGAGCGAGCAATCGCGGTGAGCGAGCGAGCAATCGCGGTGAGCGAGCGAGCAATCGCGGTGAGCGGGCGAGCAATCGCGGGAAGTGGGGCGCTCACCACGATGAGCGGGTGGGAAATCGCGATGCGCGCGCCGGAAATGGCGATGAGTGAGGCTCCCCTCGCGAGGAGCGCGGCGGGGCCCGGCGATGGAACGGCGGGAAATCGCGGTCGGCGGGCGTGCAACGGCGATCGGTGGCGGGGAAGCCGCGATCGGCCGGACGGGTCGCGCTTTACGGCCGCTCGATCGGCAGCGCCTCGGACTCCCACGCCAGGAGCCCCCCTTCGAGGAAGGCCACGGGCAGGCCCTGGGCGGCGAGCCGCTCGGCCATCTCCTTCGCCTTGTCGCCGGAGCGGCAGTAGAGAACGGGCCGCGCGGGGAGCATGTGAAGCTCCGCCAGCCGGCCCTCGAGCCCCTCGAGGTCCATGTGGACCGCCCCCGGGATGTGGGCGCGGGCGTAGGCCGCCGCGTCGCGCGTGTCGACCGGGACGACCGCGTGCTCCACCATGAGCTGCGCGAGCTCCGGCGCCTTGATCGCGCCCTCCGCCCGCGGCAAGAACGGCTCGACCATCGCGAGGAGCTGCTTCTTCCGCACCGGCCCCGCGAGGGCGTCCACGATGCGCTGCTGGGCGAAGACCATGAACGTCGGGACGGACTGGACGCGCAGCTCGCGCACGAGCAGCGGCGCCTTGTCGATGTCGACCTTGACGACCTTGACCTTGCCCTCCATCTCGTCCGCGAAGGCCTGGACCTCGGGGGCGACCTGCTTGGAGGCGGCCGACCGCTCCGAGCGGAACTCGATGAGAACGGGCAGCTCGCTGCGCACGACCTCACGCTCGAACTCGCGCTCGGTCACCATGGGGATGGCGCTCTTCGGGCCGCCCGCGGGCCCCCTTCCGCCGGCGCCGCCGGTACCACTCAGGAGGGTCATGGGCCTTCGTTTACAATACCGCCCCCCGGTTGTCCCGCTCTCTCGTCCGCCGCCCTCTCAACGGCTCCGGGGGATGGTGACCTTGGTGGCGCCCTCGCCGACGAGCTTGAGGCGCGGGTCGAGGGCGTCTCGCAGGGCTTCTCCCACGAGGTTCAGCGAGACGACCGTGCCGAAAACGGCCAGCCCGGGCAGCAGCAGGAGCCACCACGCCGTCGCGTGGTCACGCGCCTCGCTCAGCATCTCGCCCCACGACGGCGTCGGCGGGGGCAGCCCCACCCGGAGGAAGGCGAGCGACGCCTCGATGAGCACGACCGACGCGATCCCGAACGTCGCCGCCACGAGCACGGGCGCGATGGCGTTCGGCGCGACGTGCTTCTGGAGCACCCGCCACGGCCTGGCGCCCAGGGCGCGCGCCGCCATCACGTAGTCCTGGGACGAGACGAGGAGCACCTCCGCCCGCACGAGCCGCGCGACCTCGGTCCAGCGCGTGAGGCCGATCGCGAGCAGCATCGTCGCCATCGAGGGCTTCGGGAGGAGCGCCTGGACGACCAGGACGAGGACGAGCGTGGGGAACGCCGTGAGCGTCTCGACGAGCCGGGACACCACCGAGTCGATGAAGCCGCCGTAGAAGCCGGCGAGGGCGCCGAGCAGCGCGCCGATCCCCACGAACGCGATCACGGCGATGAGCCCCACGGTGAGCGACGTGCGCGCGCCGTAGACGAGGCGAGCGAAGACGTCTCGCCCTCGGTCGTCGGTGCCGAGCGGGTGGCTGCGGAAGAGGTGGGGAGGCCGGAGCGCCTCGATGCGCCCTCGGGCGCTCGTCTGCGTCGGACCGAAGCGCACGAGCGGAAAGACCGCCCAGTCGCCCTCCCCGAGCTCGTCCTCCACCCGCTGGCAGTCGTACGCGGCCAGTGCGTTGGGCCGGGTCAGGTTCGGCAGGAGGAACGTGTGCCCGCGGACGTGGCAGGCGAGGGGCAGGTCGCTGGCGAGGACGTCGGCGAAGACGGCGAGCAGCGTGAGCAGCGCGAGCGCGAGGCTCCCCGCGAACGCGAGCCTGTTCTTGCGCAGGCGCTTGATGCCGGCGCGGATCGCGCTCGGCGGCCGCTCCCTCGTCGGGCCGGGGAGCCGGCTCTTCCTCGCGGTGAGCGCGAAGGCCTCGCTCATCTCGATGCGCGTCCCGGCGGGGGGGGTGTGCTCGTCGTTCACGCGAGGACCCCACGCTCGCGCCGGCGCATCGTATCCCGCACGCGCGGGTCGAGCATGCCGTAGGCGAGGTCGCTCGCGATGAGGCCGACCGTCGTGATGATGGCCATGACGAGGATGGTCGCCGTCAGCCACGCGGTGTCGTGCGCCTCGACGGCGCGCAGGGTCTCGTAGCCCATCCCCGGCAGCCCGAAGACCTCCTCCACGATGAACGCGCCCCCGAAGAGCGCCGGCAGCTGGAGACCGGCGAGCGTGACCGTCGGCATGAGCGCGTTGCGCAGGGCGTGGACCACGACGAGCCGGAGGAAGGGGACGCCCTTGGCGCGGGCGGTGCGGACGTAGTCCTGCCCGATGACGTCGAGCATCGACGCCCGCTGGTAGCGCGACAGGGACGCGAGCGAGCCTACCGCGAGCGCGGCGACCGGCAGGACGAGGTGCGCGGCGACGTCGCGCGCCCGCGCGAGGCCGAACGTCGTCGCGAGCGCGGCCACGTCTGCGCTCTCCATGCCGCCCCCCGGCATGAGCCCGAACGCGCCGCTCCCCGCGAACGCGCGCACGAGCAGCTCGGCGGCCCAGAAGGTCGGCAGCGAGTACATCGCGAACAGGAGGACCGCGAGCCCACTGTCGATCGGCCTACCACGGCGGACGGCGCTGTAGACGCCCAGCGGAATCGCGAGCGCGTAGCTCACTAGCATCGCCAGGCCGATGAGCCCGAGCGTGACCGGGGCCCTCGCGCGGAGCTTGTCCAGGATGGGCTCGCCGTCGCGCGTGCTGATGCCGAGCTGCCCGCTCACGGCGCGAAGGATCCACTTGCCGTAGCGCGTCTCCGCGACGGTGGCCGCCATGCGCTCGGCGCCCGCGAGCGGCACGTAGTCGGTCCGGTGGACGTACCACCACTCCTGCCAGTCGGCGCCCGCGCGCCGGGCGAACGATGCGTCGGCGGAGGCCGGGATCTCGACGGCGCGCCCCGTGACGTGGGACGCGAGCGAGGCGAGCCGCGCGAGGGCCTCGCGGTCGGTCGTCCCGGCCATCGCCGGCAAGAGCTCGCCGAGCGCGAAGGTGTCGATCTGGACGAGGTCCTGCTCGCGCAGATCCGTTCCCCGGAGGACGAGCCGGTGCACCGCCCGGTGGACGGAGGGCGCGGTGAAGTCGAGCGCGCGGTCCTCCCAGTAGCGCTCCCAGAAGAGCGAGGCCTGGTCGGGCACGTGGAGCTCCTCGGGGCTACCGATGCCCATCCGCTCGGCCACCGGCGCCAGGGCGACGGCCACCCGTCCACGCGCGGCCGGCGGCAGGTTGTCGAGCTTCGGCAGGACGTAGGGGAGGGCCGCGCCCCCGAGCCGGGCGAGCCGGTGCGCCGCCGAGGGCGCCTCGGGGTCCGAGGCGACGAGGTGCGCGACGGCCGCCTCCGCGCGCGACCGGACGTCCCCCGGCTCCGGGTTGAAGAAGCGCGGCAGGTCGAGAAACCTCCCGCGCCTCTGCTCCTCGAGCGCGTCGAGCGCGGACGGATCGCTCGCGAGGATGGCCGCGCCGTAGTCGAGGGAGATGCCCTCGGCCGGGTCCGGGATGAGCGTCGTCACGAAGAACACGATGAGGCTCACGCCGAACAACGTCGGAATGGCCCAGAGCGTTCGGCGGAGCGCGTAGCGCAACATCGGTGCTCGACGGACTATCGCATGGTTCAGCCAAAAGCCTCGATTGCCAACGCCTTCAAGTTGAGCCAGGGTCTCGGCCCGATGACCGTACCGCCCGCCCCTCCCCAGACCACGGCTTCCCCCACTGGCGATGACGATCTCCGGGCCCGAGCCGAGCGCTGGCTCCAGGACGATCCCGACCCGCAGACGCAGGCTGAGCTTCGTGCCCTCCTGGCGGCTCCCGACGCCTTCTCCGAGCCGAAGGTCTTGGACCTGCGGGACCGCTTCGCGGGCGCCCTCGAGTTCGGAACGGCGGGTCTTCGCGGCGTCCTCGGTGCCGGGCCCAACCGCATGAACCGCGCGGTCGTCCTGCGGACGACGTGGGGCCTCGCCCACCACCTCATCGAGGCCGTCCCCGACGCGAAGACCAGGGGCGTCGCCATCGGCTACGACGGCCGCCGTTACAGCCGCGAGTTCGCGCTCGACACGGCGCTCGTCCTCGCCGCCGCCGGCGTGCGGTCGCACCTCTTCACGCACACCGAGCCCACGCCCCTCACCGCCTTCGCCGTCCACGCGCTCCACGCGGCGGCGGGCGTCATGGTCACGGCCAGCCACAACCCGCCCGAGTACAACGGCTACAAGGTCTACTGGGAGAACGCCGCGCAGATCATCCCCCCGGTCGACGTGGCGATCGCCGCCAGCATCGCGAAGGCACCCGCCGCGCGCGACGTGCCGCGCATGGCGGAGGCCGAGGCCCGCAGCCGCGGCCTCGTGGTCGACGTCCGCGACCGGCTCGAGCAACAGTACCTGTCGGAGGTCGCCGGGCTGTCGGCGCGCCACGTGTCCGGAAAGCCCGCCGACCGCGGCTTTCGCATCGTCTACACCCCGATGCACGGCGTCGGGGACGACCTCGCGCGAAGGGCGTTCGCGAGCGCGGGCTTCGCGCAGGTCACCTCCGTCCCCGAGCAGCAGGAGCCGGACGGCAACTTCCCCACGGTGGCCTTTCCCAACCCGGAGGAGAAGGGCGCGATGGACCTCTCGTTCGCGCTCGCGACGAAGCTCGGGGCAGAGCTCGTCATCGCCAACGATCCGGACGCCGACCGCCTCGCGGTGGCCGTCCTGTCGGCCGGGGGGACGGGCTACGTGCAGCTCACCGGCAACCAGGTCGGCATCCTGCTCGGCCACTGGCTACTCACGGAAGGGGGCGAGGCGAGCGCCACCGCGCGCGCGAAGGACAAGCGCCTCGTCCTCGCGTCGATCGTCTCGTCCCCGATGCTCGGGTGCATCGCGCGCGAGCTCGGCGTTCGTTACGAGGAGACGTTGACGGGGTTCAAGTGGATCGCGAACCGCGCCATGGACCTCGAGAAGGAGGGCTGGGCCTTCGTCTTCGGGTACGAGGAGGCGCTCGGTTACACTGTCGGCGACGTCGTCCGCGACAAGGACGGGATCAGCGGCGCCGTGATGATGGCCGAGATGGTGGCCGTCCTCCGCGCGCGCGGACAGACGCTGCTGCGCGAGCTCGACGACATCTACCGCAGGTACGGCCTCTTCGTGAGCTCGCAGGTGAACCTCACGAGGAAGGGGGCGTCGGGGGCGCGCGAAATCGCCGCGCTGATGGAGCGGCTCCGCGCGGTCAAGCCCGCCCGCATCGGCGCGCACGCGGTCGTCGCCATCAGCGACTACGCCGCGCAGACGCGCACGCTCGTGTCCTCGTCGGCCACCGCTTCCGGCGAGAAGAGCCGCGTCACGAAGCTCGAGCTTCCGCCGAGCAACGTCGTGTCGTTCGAGCTTGAGGGGGGCAGCCGTATCATCGCTCGCCCGAGCGGGACGGAGCCGAAGGTCAAGTTCTACTTCGACGTCCGCGAGCCCATCCTTGCGACCGAGAGCACCGAGGCCGCCACTGTACGTGCGCAGGCGACGATGGCCGCCCTCTCGGAGGCCTTCGTCAAGCTGTCCGCCGTCTGAGGCATCTTCGACAGACGCCTACGGTGGCGCTTCCAACCTACATTTTTCGGATCACTCGGCCGACCGTGTCGACGAGGTCCTTCACCTTGAAGGGCTTGCGGATGACGTGGCGCACGCCGACGCTGACCCCTTCGGCGATCTGGCCCGCGGAGGCTGATCCCGTGAGGAACACGACCGGGATGGTCTTGAAGCGGACGTCGCCTCGCAGCTGCTTGGTCAGCGCCATGCCCGTGATGAGCGGCAGCTCCATGTTGACCACGAGGCAGTCGACGCTCTGGGCGCGGTTCAGGATGCTCAGCGCCTGCTCGCCGTCGGTCGCTTCCCAGACCGTGTACAACGTGCGCAGCGCCCGCACCATCAAACGGCGGACGGGTTCGTCGTCGTCGGCGACGAGGACGAAACGCGTCGTCGCCATTGCGTTGATGATCGGTGGAGGTACCATCGAGTTCACCCGGTGCATCGAGATGGAACCCTTGGGTACGTATGGCTTCTTGGGGGGAGCTGGCGACGCGGGAGGCTCGGATTTGGCGATCTTGGCAGAAGGAGGAACCGACTTGCGAGGAGGCACGGACTTGCGGGGAGGTTTCTCGTTCGACACGCTTCGAGCGTGGCATGAGGTCGGGTCATGACACAAGGAGAGCGCCGCACGACGTCGTCGCTCCTGCGACTGTCCTCCATCCCACCTGCAGCGCGGCCTTCCGCGGAGCGCGTGCGCGCCGTGGCCGCGGCCAACGCGCTGGACGTCCGGCTCCTCAAGAAGTTCGCGCAGCGGCCCCTCATGAGCGTGTGGGAGGGAGAGGTCGACCAGCCGGGCGAGATCGATGAGGTCGTCCCGAAGAGGAAGCGAGTCGCCCTCACCGTGGTCGACGCGAGCGGGACACCGGAGGAGCGAAAGCGGGTGCTCCAGGCGGCGCGGGCGCTCGTGGCAATCTACGAGGGCGCCGGGGAGTCGCCAGCCGCCGCCGGGGTGCAGCGGATCTACCGCGTGGCCGACGAGGCGGACGCCTTCGTGTCGGATCTGTGCAGCACGGGGACGGCAGCGGACCTCTCCGTCCTGCGCTGGCAGATGTCGCGCAAGCTCGAGTTTGCCCGCAAGGTAGCCGCGTCGATCGCGACGATGAACGCGGCCGGCCTCGTTCACGGGTGCATGTGCCCGGAGAACGTCCGGCTGGACGACGAGTTCGGGCCCGTCATGACGGAAGCCGCGATGGTGTCGATCGCGGAATCGCTCGAGGGCGACCGCGAGAACTTCTTCGGCTACGGCGCTTACGCGGCGCCTGAGGCCTGTGAGCCGGGACCCATCGACGCGCGCGCCGACGTCTACAGCCTGGGGCGGCTCCTCGTGTTCCTCGTGCTCGATCGCGAGCCCGCGGCCACGGAAGGAGACACCGCCGACGCCGACCTCGACGAGGTGGCCGCGAAGGTCCCCGGTCTCGTCCCCATCATCCGCAGGGCGACCAAGGCGAAGCCGGCCGAGCGCTACGCCGGCATGGCGGACGTGCAGGCCGAGCTCGAGCGCTGCGTGCGGGAGTATGCCCCGCCCGAGCGCGACAGCATCACGTCGGGCCGTCGCACGGGCTCCGCCAACAACCCCGCCATCGCGGCGGCGCAAGCTGCTGCGGGTCGCCGCACCGGCCCGGGCACCAACCCGGCCGTCGCGGCGGCGCAAGCTGCTGCGGGTCGCCGCACGGGATCGGCCGCCAACCCGGCCATCGCAGCGGCGCAGGCGTCGGCAGGGCGACGGACGAACCCCACACCCGAGCCCGCGGCGGCCGCCGGCCCGCAGTCGCAGCGACGCCCTCCGTCCGGGGCCACCGCTGGGCGCCCCCAGCCGGCGCCCGCGCCTCGCCGCGAGGAGGCCGCCGCGTCGCCCTCGGCCGATCACGACGGCTCTCTGCGCGAGCCCGCAGGTGGCCCTCGCTGGGCGACGCCCGCCGGCCTCATCGTCTTCGTCGTCGCTCTCGTCGCGTCGGCGGCGATGAGCCCGCTCTCCGGTCCCGTGGGCAAGGGCCTGCTCGCCGGCGCCGCGGTGGGCCTCGCCCTGGCCGCCCTCGGCGTCCCTGTGCGTTCGCTCGTCGTCCGTCTCGTGCTCGTCCTGGCCGCCGTGGGCGTGGTGGTCGGGCTGGATCCCGTGGCACGCATCGCGGGCACGGCGTCCGCGGCGCCTTCCACCACCGCGCCGGCGACCGCGACGCCGTAGCCGAGGGCTAGAGCGTCTTCAGGTACTCGAGGACGGCCGCGCGATCGCTGGCGGACAGGGCGTCGCCGAAGGTGTGGCCGCTGTTGGACGTCCCGGACAGCGTCGTGTCGTAGATGGTGATGCGCACGTTCGAGTCGCTCTCGGCGGCCTGCCCGTGGTCGACCGCCGTGAAGTTCCAGCCCACGTTCGTCTCGTCGTAGTCGGTCGAGCTGAACGTGCGGGTCCAGTATTTCGGGCGCTTCGTGCTGTCGAGCAGCGCGCCGATCGTCGGGACCGAGCCGTTGTGGAGGTACGGCGCCGTCGCCCAGATGCCGTCGAGCGGCGGCGCGATGTAGCCGGGCTGCGGGTCGAGCTGGGCGATCTTGCCGTACCAGCTCGTGTTGAACCAGTCGACGAAGCGGGTCGCGAACTGGGACGACCCGACGGCGAGCGTGGGATCGGTCCCGACGTACGCCGTGTCGAACACGAGGTTCGGGTACGACCCGGCGCCGTCGTAGGTGCCGTGGCAGCGCGCGCACGTCGCCTCGAACACGCCGTGTCCCTGGGCGGCGAGCGTCTTGTCGATCGCGAACGGGTAGGCTGGCGCCTGGATCGACTCGATGTACGCCTCGATGTCGGGGAAGTAGGCGTCGATGGCCTGCGCGTCGGCGACCGTGTCGGTGCAGAGCGTCGACGCCGTCATCATGATGCGGGCGTGGTCGCCGCGGCCGGACGCGTTGTAGAACATCGCGTTCTTCCGCTTCATGCGCCACCACGCCGGCACGTGCACGGGCACGACCTCGGTGGGCGGCAGGGCGAGCAGCGGCGTGTCGCTCCACGCGAGCGTCGCCGGGTCGCGGTGGGCGAAGAGGACGGCGGCCAGGTTGTCGGCCGGGTTCTCCCCGACGGTGGTGGTCACCGTGTACGGGCTGATGGCCTGCACGCGGTCGTTCCACTTCGCCCACTCGGCCTTCTGCGTCGGGTCCGTGATGAGGTCCCCGGCGAGCTTGGCCTGGCCGGCGAGCGAGCTCGTGAAGTCCCCGTCCGCGGCGCCGAGGCCGACGACGAGCTTGCCGTTGATGTGACCGGCGTGGCACGTGAGGCAGTTGGCCGTGACGAGCTCGACACCGCTCGCGGCCGTGAACGCCGTGAAGTTGTAGGGGAGCGTCGCGTTGTCCCCGGTGCGGCCGGGGATGAGCTCGTCCGGGGTCGCGGCGCCGAAGATCTCCGTGTAGAGCGCGTACGGGACGCCGCATCCGATGTAGCCGTTGTTGACGAGCGCCGTGTAGCCGGCTTTCGGGTCGCCCGTCCGCTGGGTGCTCGCGGGGACGGCGATGGGGTTGGGGTCCGGGGGCGCGTCCACGCCGGCGTCCACCGGGGGCGCGCCGCTGTCGCTCGTGCTGCACGCCAGCCCGCCGGCGACGAGGAGGCCCGAGAGGAGGAGACCCGTGGCGGCTGCGGAGCGCTTCATGGCGGCCGGACCCTACCTTGGCCCGGGGCGCAGTCAAACCACCTTCCGCAGCGCCGGCGAGCTGGTAGCGTCGACTGATGGGCCTACCAGGCACGGCACGAGCGCTGGGGACGCCGCGCGTCTTGTGGGCTGGACTCTGCGGCTCCACCGTCATGATGGCGATCGTCGGGGCGGTCATTCCGTCGCCGCCCCACGGTAACGGGGCGCCCCTCGGGTCGATGACGCTTCTCTTCGCCGGGGTATCCGTCGCGAACGCCGTCCTGAGCTTCGTGCTGCCTGCGCGGACCTACGAGCGCGCCCTCGCCGCGATCCGGGTGGAGGTCGAGCCGGAGCCAGAAGCGGGGTTCGAGGGCGGCTTTCGCCAGGGAGCCTCGTCCAGCAACCGCTTTGCCAACCCGGCGAAGGCGCTCCGTTCGGCTCTGGGGGCCTTCCAGACCGCGTTCATCCTGAGCCTTGCGCTGTCGGAGTCGGTCGCCCTCTTCGGCTTTGCCCTCTCGCGGCTCGGTGCGCCACTGACCACCGCGGCCCCGTTCTTCGTCGTCGCATGGGTGCTCATGGGCGTGCGATACCCCACCCACGCCCGGGCGTTCGGCCGGTTCGAGGCTCGGTTCGGCGCCCGCCTCTGACGAGCGACGGCGCCCTCGCCTCGGCCCGCCGCGCAACCCCGCAGCTCTCCTTGACAAACGCGCCGCGCTCGACCATAACCCGCTCCCCGCATTCGGAAGGCCCCCAACCGCTCGACTAACGAGCGGCCTCGTCGAAGCGAGTCACTGCCAGGGATACACGTCATGCCGAAGATGAAGACCAACAAGGCGGCCGCCAAGCGGTTCCGCATCAGCGGCACCGGCCGCGTCCGTCGCCCCAAGGGTGGCGGCAATCACGGGATGCAGGAGAAGTCGCGCAAGCGCCTCCGCCGCCTTCGCAAAAACGACATGGTCCACTCCGCGTTTGAGAAGCACATCAAGCGCATGCTGCCGTACGGCTGAGAGTAGAAGGAGAAATCAATGCCGCGCGCAAAACGTGGATTCAAAGCTCGTCGCCGTCACAACCGCATCCTGAAGCACGCGCAGGGGTTCCACTCCGCGCGCTCCCGCCTCTTCGCGTACGCGAAGGAAGTGGTGATGAAGTCGTGGGTCTATGCCTACGCCCACCGCCGCGCCAGGAAGCGCGACTTCCGCCGCCTGTGGACGGTGCGCATCAACGCCGCCGCCCGCACGAACGGGACGACGTACTCGCGCCTCATCTTCTCGCTGAAGAACGCCAAGATCGGCCTCGACCGCAAGGTCCTGTCCGACCTGGCCACGAACGATCACGCTGCTTTCGCTGCAGTCGTGAAAGCGGCGACCGCGAAGGCATAGAGGCGCCCCATGGCGGATGACTCCGTCGTAGGCACCATATTCGCGGCTCTCGACTCGCTGGGGCAGGCCTTCCCCGCTCGCTTTGCCGCGGCGGGGACGGAGCAGGCTCTGCGGGACGAGAACGCGAAGATCCTTGGCAAGAAGGGCGAGCTCTCGGCCGTCCTGAAGGAGCTCGGCAAGGCGCCGCCCGAGACGAAGAAGGCGATCGGCGAGCGCGCGAACACCCTGAAGCAAGCGGTGGAGCGCGCGTTCGACGAGTGCCTGCGCGCCCTCGAGCGCGCCAAGCGGGACGCCGAGCTCAACGCGCCCCCCTTCGACCTAACGCTGCCCGAGCGTCCGCCCGCGCCGCTCGGCCACAAGCACCCCATCTCCATCGTTCGCGAGGAGATGATCTCGATCTTCGCGACCCTCGGCTTCGCCGTGCACGACGGGCCCGAGGTCGAGCTCGAGCTCAACAACTTCACGAAGCTCGGCTTCCCGCCGGACCACCCCGCGACGGACATGCAGGACAGCTTCTGGACGACGTCCGGGAAGCTTCTTCGCACGCACACGAGCAACGTGCAGATCCGCGCGATGAGCACGCACAAGCCGCCCATGGCGTTCATCGCCCCGGGCGCCGTCTACCGCCGCGACGACGACATCACCCACTCGCCCATGTTCCACCAGATCGAGGGCTTCCTCGTGGACGAGCGAGTCACCTTCGCGGAGCTGAAGGGCGTGCTGACGGAGTTCTGCCAGCGCCTGTACGGGCCGCGCACGCCCGTCCGCTTCCGGCCCAGCTACTTCCCGTTCACCGAGCCGAGCGCCGAGGTCGACATAGGGTGCGTCTTCTGCGCCCGCCCCGACGGCACGCGGCCCGGCTGCAACCGCTGCAAGGGGACGGGCTGGGTCGAGATCCTGGGCTCGGGGATGATTCATCCCGTGGTCTTCGAGAACTGCGGGATCGACCCGGAGAAGTACACGGGGTTCGCGTTCGGCATCGGCGTCGAGCGCGTGGCGATGCTCCGCTACGGGATCGACGACATCCGCGCCCTCTTCGAGAACGACCCTCGGTTCCTCGCGCAGTTCTAGGCTGCAGCGCAGCTCCGAGTCGGCTCACAGCTTCGCGACGGCCATGACCGTGCTCGCGCCCGGGAGCGTGAAGTAGACCGCGCGCGCGTCGACCGCGAGGCCGGCGGGCGTGTAGGCGCCGGTCCAGAGGACGGTGGGGCTCGGGCACGCGCCGCCGGGCGGGCAGGCCATGATGGCAGGCGGCGTGCCCGTGTTGATCCAGTACACGCCGGACCTGTCCGCCGCGATCAGCGTCGGCGTCGCCTGGCTCGCGGCGACGACCGCCGGCGTCGTGCAGCCGCTCACGGGGCAGCTCCGGACGCCTCCGTCGGCAGCCTGCTCGGTCCAATAGACGGTCGTGCCGTCCGTCGCCAGATAGAAGGCGGCGGTGGCGCCCGGGACTGCGAGCAGCGCCATGGCGGCCGGGCAGCTCGTGGACGTCGCCACGCAGTCGGTGACCGACGGGCCGGCGCCCCAGTAGGCCGTCGCGTCCGCGAGCGCGATGCCGGACGTCCCGGACTGGGCGAACTCGGACATGAAGTTGCAGCCCCCCAGCGAGCACGCCTCGATGCCGCCCGGACCGGGCCAGTAGAGCGCGCTAGCCCCCGCGACGAGCTGGAGCCCGCGTCCGGCCGCCACGGGCGGGGCGTAACGCGTGATCGGCACGACGAGCGGCGTCTCGGCGGGGCATGTCGCGCCGAGCGCGCAGCTCCAGAGGTTGACGTTGTCCAGCCAGAAGAGCCTCGCGCCCTCCGTCGCGAAGGCCGAGAGTGCTCCGCTGGGCGTCGACCGGTAGCTCGTCACGCTCGCCCCGCAGGTCGCCGCGAGGACGCCTCCGTCGGGCTCGCTCGCGTCGATGCCAGCGTCGGCGAGGTCAGCGTCGGCGTCGACGAGGTCTGCGTCGGCGTCGGCGTCGGCGAGGTCGGAGTCTGCGACGCCCGAGTCGACGATGACCGCTTCCGCGGGGAGGGCGCAGCGCATGATCTCGTTCGCGTTTCCCCAGTAGAGCGCGTCGCTGACGACGATGATGGCGCCGGGTGTGCTCTGGCCCGAAGCCAGCGTGAGCGCCTCGCACGTGCCCATCGTACAGGCCCCTCCCATGCAGTCGCGGCCGCATCGCCCGCAGCTCGCCGGGTCGGTGGTCAGGTCCACGCAGCCCTGCGCGCACGCGGTCTTTCCCGCGTCGCAGGCCGGACCTGCCTCGCGTGGCCCCGTGTCCTGGCCCGGCTGTCCGGTCGTGTCGGCGAGGCCCGTGTCGGGCCGCTTCGCGTCCAACGACCCTGCGTCCCCCGCGTCGGCCTGCGCCGTGAGGCCGCTGTAGGATGTGAGGAGCGAGCACGCGAGCGGCGCGCTCGCCACGGCCGCGGCGACGAGCAGGCCTAGCCCGAGCCTGCCCCCGCCCCGCGTCCGCGCCATGATGGCCACTATATACGCCCGCCGCTCGGGCCAGCGGGTTCCCTCGCAGCGCGACGCCGCGCGCGTCCGCCGTTCCCCGGGTCGCTTACTTGGTCGCGTGACCCAGCTGGGCGAGCACCTCGGCCACCCAGCCTTGCTTCGAGTCGACCTTCACGCGGAACACCTTACCGTCCTTCACTGTGCAGTCGACGTGCTCGCTCGGGAACGCGATCTTCTTTCCCGTCGCCGGGATGGGCGTCATCCCCGGGAAGATGCCGGCGAGCATCCCCGCGTGGGTGGCCGTGACCTGCACGCTGAAAGTGACCGACTGGTCCTGCTCCTTCAGCTCCCGCGGGTGGAACGACCAGTCGGGCAACGCAGAGAAGAGCGCCTTCATCAGGCCGAGGAACTGCGCCTTGTTCAAGGGGTCGCTCATCGGCCCGTTGCACTGGAAATCCTCGTGCAGAAAGGTGCCCGCCTGGTCCACGCCCTTCTTCTCGAGGCACGCCACCATCCGCTTGACGGGATCACCAGGTCGGTTGTCCATTGGTCGGCCTCCTCGAAGGCTCACGATAGTGCTAAAGCGATGGGCCCGTGAAGGCTTCCGTTCGTTGGATCCGCGCTCTCGTTCCGCAGCTCACCGCTTCTGCCGCTAGCCCGGTCGAGCTTGCCGAGCGGTTCACCGCGGCCGGGCTCGAGGTCGAGGGCATCCACGAGTACGGCGAGGCGAGCGACGCCTGCGTCGTCGCCCGCGTGCAGAGCACCCGCCCGCACCCGACCAAGAGTGGCCTCAACCTGGTCACGGTCGACCGCGGGGGCGGCGTCCCGCTCGAGGTCGTGTGCGGGGCGTCGAATGTCCCCCCGGCGGGCGGGCTGGTCGCGCTCGCGCCGCTCGGGGCGCGCCTCGCGGCGAAGGGCGTCACCATCGAGCGCCGCACCATCGCGGGCGTGACGAGCGAGGGGATGCTGTGCAGCGAGTCGGAGCTCGGGCTCTCCGACGGAGGCGGCGACGAGGGGATCCTCGTGCTCGACCCGAAGACCGCCGAGCCCGGGACGCCCCTGTCCACCGCGGTCCCCGCCACGCGGGACACCATCTTCGAGATCGGCCTCACGCCCAACCGGCCTGACTGCCTAGGGCACCTCGGTCTCGCGCGCGAGGTCGCGGCGCTTCACGGGCTCCGCTGGGCCGCGCCCGGGCCGGACGCGCCGGGTCGCGCCATCCAGGGATCGGTCGACACGTACGCGAAGGTCGTCCTCGAGGAGCCCGCGCTGTGCCCCCACTACGCCGCGGCCGTCGTCGTCGACGTGACCCTCGGCCCGTCGCCTGCGTGGCTCCGCTACCGCCTCACGTCGCTCGGCGTGCGCCCCATCTCGAACGTGGTCGACGTGACGAACCTCGTCCTGCTCGAGTTCGGCCACCCGATGCACGCCTTCGATCTCGACCGCGTGCGGCCCGCGACGCCCGGCGGCGTCCCGACGATCGTCGTGCGCCGGGCGAAGCAGGGTGAGAAGCTCGTCACGCTCGACGGCGTGGAGCGCTCGCTCGTGACCGACGATCTCGTGATCTGCGACGGCGAGGGGCCGGTCGCGCTCGCCGGCATCATGGGCGGCGGGACGAGCGAGATCGTGAAGACGACCAAGCGCGTCCTGCTCGAGTGCGCGTACTTCGATCCGCGCGGCGTCCGGCGCTCGTCGCGCCGCCACGGCCTGCACACCGAGTCGAGCCACCGCTTCGAGCGCGGGGTAGACCCCGGGGACGTCCCCGAGGCGCTGACCCACGCAGCCGCCCTCCTCACGCACCTCGCGGGCGGCGCGGCCGTCCCCGGCGCCATCCACGCGCTCGGGCAACCCATCGCCCCGAAGAGCCTCGCCATCCGCAGCCGCCGCCTCGACCAGGTCCTCGGCGTCGCCGTGCCCTTCGCGGAGGCCACGGCCATCCTCGAGCGGCTCGGCTGCACGCTCGTGAGCTCGGAGGCCGGCGTCGCTGAGCTCGGGATTCCCTCCCACCGGCCCGACATCGCGCGCGAGATCGACCTCATCGAAGAGGTCGCGCGCGTGCGGGGCATGGCCGCCATCCCCACCGTGCTCCCGGCCGTGCGGCCCTCGCGCGACGAGGGGCCGCGCGAGCGGATCCTCACCCGGGCGCGCCGCGCGGGCGTCGAGATGGGGCTCAGCGAGGCCGTCACCTACGCCTTCGTGAGCCGGGACGCGCTGGCGAAGCTCGGTGCGCCCGCGCCGGCCGTCACGCTGAAGAACCCGCTCACCGAGGCCCAGGAGGTCATGCGGACGAGCCTCCTCCCCGGCCTCCTCGCCGCGCTGTCGCACGCGCGGCGCCGCGGCGAGCGGGACGTGCGCATCTTCACGGCCGGCTCGATCTTCCTCGCTCGCCCTGGCGGCGAGGCGGAGGGCGACGGCCTGCCCGAGGAGCGGCTCGCCTTCACGGCGCTCCTCGCGGGCGACCGGCCTGCGTACCTCGCCCGGCCGGAGCCGGTCGACGCGTGGGACGCCAAGGGCGTCGCGCTCGGGCTCGTCCGACGCGTGACGGGGCTCGACGCCGACGCGCGCGCCTTCGCCGCCGCCGATCGGCCGGCGCACCTGCACCCGCGCGGGGCAGGGCGCCTCTCGGTGGCGTCGAAGGGAGGCGCGCCCGTGGAGCTCGGGCGGTTTGGCCCGCTCCACCCCGACGTCCTCGACCGGTTCGACCTCGGTGGCAGCCCCCTCGTCGTCGTCGAGATCGACCTGGCGGCCCTGGCGCCGCTCGCGAGCGAGGAGCGGAGAGCCGCCCCCATCCCGCGTTTCCCCGCCGCCACGCGGGACGTCGCGCTCGTCGTGGAGGAGGCCGTGCCGGCGGGCGAGATCCTCGATGCCGTGCGCGCGGCGGCCGGCGCGCTCGCCGAGCAGGTGTCGCTCTTCGACCGCTTCGTGGGCGGAGCGATCCCGGCCGGCCACCACTCCCTGGCCTTCCACGTCGTCTACCGCGCGCCCGACCGCACGCTGACGGACGCCGAGGTGGACGCGCAGCACAACGCGGTGGTCGCCTCGGTGAACAAGCGCTTCGGGGCCACGCTCCGGAGCTAGGCATCGTCCAAAATGCCCTGCGACGAGCCGGGGGGAGCCGGCTCTTCGTGGGTAGATGAAACCCTCTCGCCTCGCTCGCGCCCTTCGCTCGCTCGCTGTCTCCTGGCTCGCGCTCGCCGCCGCCCTCCTCGCTGCCTCCTTCGCGCTCGGCTGCTCCGGCAGCTCTTCCCCCGCGCCCCAGGACGGCCCGGCGTGCGTCGCGCTCGACGCGTGCTGCGCCGCGATGACCGGCGCCTCTGCGGCCTCGTGCGCGTCGGCGGCGGGCACCGCGCACCAGGCCGGGAGCGGCGTCTCGTGCGCCACCGTGCTGGCGACGTTCCAGGCGAGCGAGCTCTGCGGCGTCTCTCCCCTTCCGGACGGAGGCGGCCTCCCGCCGGTCGACGCGAGCGCGCCCTGCACCCTGACGGGGACTTGCCCGCCCGACTCGGGCGCCCTTCGCGCCGACACCGGCGCCGCGCCCCTCGGGACGCAGTGCCAGCCCATCATGTGCGGCGACGGCGCGGGCTTCGAGGCGTGCATCACGACGACGGGCGGCGGCGCGTGCTCGGCCTCGTTCGTCTTTCCCGACGGGACGAGCTTCGCCTGCAGCTCCTGCCAGGACTGCACGTCCGCGTCCGCGAGCGCCGTCTCGTACTGCGGCGGCACCGTAGTCGTCGACTCGGGGGTCGCGGACACGGGCATCCTGGACGCGACGATCGCGGTCGACGCCTGCGGCACGACGCCCGCGCTCCACCCCGAGACCGAGGCGGGCGTCTACTGCCCCTTCACGGCGACCGGCGACATCCACTGCCCGGCCGGCGGCCAGTGCTGCGAGGCCCCCGAGAGCGCGGGCGGCACGAGCTCGACCTGCGCGGCGCTCGGCGCCGCGTGCCCCATCCCCCTGTCGCTCGCATGGGAGTGCGACGGCCCGCTCGACTGCGCGGGCAGCAGGGCGGGCCCGGTGTGCTGCGCCGCCGGAACCGTCGCGACCGACCCCGTCTGCGGCTACGACCGCGGCACCGGCCTCACCGGCTCCTACTGCGCGACGAGCTGCACCCCGGGCGATATCTCCATCTGCTCCTCCCCGACCGACCCCTGCTCCAGCGGGACGTGCACCCCGTTCAAGGTGGCGGGCGTCGTGCTGGGCACGTGCATGTAGGAGGGAAGCCTCCTTTGGCCCGAGGGCGGTCGCCGTGTCTCCCCGCCCGCGCCCGAACACTCCACCGAGACACACATCTCACCACCGCCAATGATCGACCTCGCAGTATTCCCCGGCGGCGACGCGTTGCGGTACCCGGCCCGCCCTCTGCATTGACCTCCCCCCGAGTGGAGGTCGACATGCGCGTCTTCAGTGCGGTGGGTGGGTTCTTTCGGAAGGGCGGAGTGCTGGTGCGGGCGGCAGGCTGGGCGACGGTGCTGGGCATCCTCGAGACCGTCGGATCCGAGCGCGGGCGGCGGGTGCTCGCGGTCGCGGCGCTCGCGGGGGCCGTGGGCGGGGTCATCTGGCTGAAGCCGGTGCGCTCGATCTCGCCCGGCGAGGTCGGCGTGCGGACCAACCGCCTGACGGGCGGCGTCTCGACGCTGCACGAGGGCTGGGTCGTGGACATCCCCGCGATCCACGATCTGCGGCTCTTCCCCCTGCGCGACCAGATCTACCGCCCCGAGCGCAGCGCCCACGCCGGCGGCGACGCGCCCTTCCAGACCATCGAGGGCCTCTCCATCGGCGTCGACGTGGCCGTCCGCTACGCCCTCGATCCGTCGCGCGTCGTCGCCGTGTCCGAGGAGCTCCCCGCGGACGTCGGGCGCGAGCTCGTCGAGCCCGTAGTCGACGGCGTCCTCCACCGCACCTTCGCAAAGAACACCGTGCGCGACATCTTCTCCACCAAGCGCGCCGAGATCCAGAAGCAGATCGAGGACGAGCTGCGCCCGGCGCTCCTCCCCGACGGCATCATCGTCCGCGCGGTCTTCATCGGGAACGTCGACCTTCCCCAGGAGTACCGCGCGGGTCTCGAGGCGCTCCTCTCGGAGGAGCTGTCGTCCGAGAAGATGAAGTACACGCTCGAGCTCAAGGAGAAGGACGTCCAGCAGGCGGGCCTGGAAGCGGACGCCGACAAGCTGAAGCGCCAGAAGGCGGCCGAGGCCGCGGGCCTCGAGACGGTCATCGCCGCCAAGGCGCAGGAGGAGGCCATGGCGCACGTCCTCCCGTTCAAGGTGAAGGAGATCGAGCAGCGAAGGCTCGAGGCCGAGGCCACGAAGGTCGCGCGGGTGAAGCAGGCCGAGGGCGAGGCCGACGCCCGCCGCATCGAGGCCGCCGGCGAGGCCGACGGGAGGAGGAAGCTCGCCGAGGCCGAGGCCTTCCGCATCGACGCCACCGGTAAGGCCGAGTCGGCGCAGCTCGAGCGCGACTCCGCGCTCATCGCGAAGAACCCGCTCATGATCCAGAAGACCATCGCCGACAAGCTGTCGGACAAGATCCAGGTCATCATCGCGCCGCCGGGCACCAACGGCTTCTTCGCGAGCGGCCTCCTCGGCCAGGCGCCCGCCGCGCAGGCGCAGGCCTCCGCGGCCGGCACCCCGGCTCCCGGCGGGACGCAGTAGGCCATGATACTCGCCGCGCTGGCCACGGTGGTGGCCCTCGTCGTCCAGGACCAGGCGCCGCTCCGCGCGACCGCCCACGAGAACGCTCCCCGGCAGACGCTCCTCACCGCGGGCGACTGGCTCGAGGTCCGTGGCGAGCAGCAAGGGTACCTCCAGGTGTACGACCACCGCCTCGAGCGCCCGGGCTACGTCCGGCCCGCGGCGGTGCGGACCTACGAGGTCGGCGAGGGGTCCGCGCCCAAGCTCGGCGCCCTGGTCGAGTTCCTGAAGGACGCGCCGGGCCAGGAGTCGCTCGGCATCGGCTACGTAGCCCTCTACCTGCGCGCAGCCCCCGCGCAGACGCCCCTCGCCGACGCGTTCGACGCGCTCGGCACGATGGCCCTTCGCCTCGGGCAGCGCGCCTCCGCGCGCGTCGCCAGGGCGGGGGACGGCTCGCTCGCGCAGCAGCTCGAGGTCGCCGAGAGCTACGGCGTGCACTTCGTCAGCGTCGAGCGCGAGGGGGCCACGCACGTCTGCTACGACGGCGAGGGCTTCCGCCGCGTGCTGGCGATGGGCGGCTCGGGCCCGGCGCGCGTTCGCGCCGCGCTCGGGCTGACCGAGCCTTCGTGCGTCGATCCGGCGCTCGGCGCGACGGCGGCGCTGACGCTCGTGAAGTGGCAGGTCGACGTCCTCGACAGCGTTGACCTGGCCAAAGCGGGGCCCGACGTACCCGCCTACGCGCGGGCGCGGCTGCGCCTTCGCCGATCGATCGTCCAGTCGGAGCTCGCGTTCTCGGCCGCGCGCGCGGGCGACGCCGCCCTCGCCAGGCAAGCCGGCGAGGCCGCGAAGAGCGAGCTCGCCCTCGCCGACCGCGCGACCCTCGCCGACGAGGACCGGCTCACCTACGAGGAGGCGGCACTCCGGGCCGGCGCCGTCCGCTGGGCCGCCGAGCCCGCGGCCGCGCCGCCGGGCTCGTCGAAGCTCGACGTCCAGATCGCTGCGGGCACGCCCGGGCAGACGTGTGTGCGCATCAAGTCGCGCGCGACGCCGCAGGCCCCCCCGCTCGAGCACTGCACCTACGGGGTCGTCTGGCCCTCGTCGGTCCGCATCGCGCCGAACGACGCGGCGGTGGCGATGGTCGTCCAGCCGCTCGTGGGCTGGAGCGAGCTGCTCGTGCTCCACCCGGCGGCCTCGGGGTGGGTCGCCGACACGATCACCCCGGCGGCGCTCGATCCCGACGTCGGGTACGCGGAGCTGGCGGGTTTCTCCCCGGACGGCGCGCACCTGTTCGTCGTGCGCGAGTCGCGCGCCAGCGGCCCGCTCGGCGCCCCGCACACGCTCGCGCCTTGGATCAAGACGGCCTTCCAGGTCGTGGCGACGAGCGATCTGCACGTCGAGAAGGAGGGCACGAGCCTCGGGAGCATCCCCAAGGCGAAGCGCTGGGAGACGGCCGACTGGCGCCGGGGGACCCTCGCCCTGCGCTGAGCCGCGGGTCGCCCCAAGTGGCATTAGGCCGCGCCTGGCCGTCGCGTGTACTATCGGCGCCGATGGCCAACGCCGGTCCTTCCTTCGACCAGAGCCTCGTAGGCGCGGTCCTCTCCCGTCGCTTCAAGCTCTCCCAGGAGCTTGGCCGAGGGGGCATGGGAACGGTCTACGCGGCCACGCCGGTCGACGGCAGCCGTCCGGTCGCCGTGAAGATCATGCACACGGCCTACCTGGATGACGAGCAGGTCCGTACCCGGTTCATCGAGGAGGGCCACACCTGCATGCGGCTCCTCCACCGCAACATCCTCCGGATGCACGAGGTGCTGACCGCGGAGGACGGCAGCCCGTACCTCGTGATGGACCTGCTCGATGGCGTGCCCCTCAGCGCCTACACGAAGAACGGCGGCCGCATCGCGGTGGGCCACGCCGTCCCCATCTTGCAGGGCATCCTGTCGGGCCTCGTGGCCGCCCACGATCAGGGCGTCGTCCACCGCGATCTCAAGCCGGGCAACGTGTTCCTGGCGCGCGACGAGGCGGGGCTCTTCGTCGTGAAGCTGCTCGACTTCGGCATCGCCAAGGTCATGGACGTCGCGGGCGGGATGGGAAACCGCACGCGCACGGGGATGTTGCTCGGGACGCCCGCGTACATGAGCCCCGAGCAGATCACGAACGCCAAGGACGTCGACGGCCGGGCGGACCTCTGGAGCGCCGGGGTTATGTTTTACGAGATGCTGACGGGGCGGTCGGCCTTCCCCGCGCCGACCGAGTACGCGCGCCTCTCGGCGGTCCTGCAGGTCGAGCCCGAGCCCCTCGAGAAGGTCGACCCTACCCTCGCGTCGCTCGCCGAGTTCGTCGGCCGGGCGCTGAAGAAGGATCGCGCGCATCGCTTCCAGTCGGCCGCCGAGATGGCGTCGGCCCTCGCGACGGCGACGAGGGACTCTGCCAACAGCCGGGTGTCGCAGGTCCCGCTGAGCCGTCTGCCGGACCGGCCCTGGCTGAACGCGGGGAACACCGCCGCCGGAAACACGCCAGTCGTCACCACGCCGGTCGCGAGCACGCCCCTTCCCACGACGAAGCAGCCGATCTCCATCGTGCCGCCCACCCCGATCTTGATCGAGGAGGTGACGCGCCTCGACCCGGCCCAGATGCAGCAGCAGTCGCCGGGCGGCACGCTCGCCAGCCTGACGCCGGCGCCGACGATGACGCCGCGCGCCGAGGTCAACGTGATCCTCGTCAAGGCGCCCGAGGGCGCCACCGGCGGCACGCTGACGTCGCAGGCGAGCCGTGTCCCCAAGCGCCGAGGGGTTGCGCTCGGATGGGTCGTGGCGCTGGTCGTGGCGGCGCTGGTCGTCGGGCTGGCCGGGGGCTTCGCGCTCGGGCGCGCCTTCTGACTCTGCCGACCCGGACGCGAAAAACACCGCGCCCCTGAAGCCAAGCCTTGATAGCGTGGGCTCATGAGCGAAGAGACCCTAGACTCGCGCTATCTCGAGATGTTCCCCGCGTGGCTCCGCTCGCTCGGGGAGGACGCCGCCGCGCTCAAGGAGCTGGTCGGAGGCGACGCCCCGGAAGGCGTCCGCCGCTACGTCACGGCCGGGCTCAACTACATCTTCAAGTCGCTGGACCTCATCCCCGACGGGATCGACGACATCGGCTACCTGGACGACGCCTTCGTCCTCCGCGTCGCCGCGAACCTCGCGGTGGCCGAGGCGCCCGCCAGCAAGACGGGCATCCTGGCCCGGCTCTCGGACGACTCGCGCTCGGTGAAGGAGTTTCTGGGGGACGACTACGCCCGGCTCGAGGCCTATGTGAGAAACCTGCGCAAGGGCGCCGCCCGCGGCCGCACGGTCGACGACATCCTGACCGAGGCCGACGCCCGCGCCGCCTTCACGAGCGAGGTCGAGATCTGGTCGAAGGAGTTCCAGGCCCCGAGCTTCACGCGGGACCCGAAGACGCTCATCAAGATGAAGGCGTTTCTCAGCGCGAAGCTGCAGTAGCGACGAGATCAAAGCCAACCGCAGAGGCGCGGAGGACGCAGAGGTGCCGAGATGTGGATGGCACCCAATCCGCTCTCGTTCTCGGCGTTCTCTGCGCCTCTGCGGCGAATCAGTTCGAAGAGCGCCCCGGTAGAGGGCGCCCTCGGTCGCTCACGGCCCGCGGCTATCCGGCCCCGAGCCACCCCGGTTCGAGTTGACCTGGGCGTTGGAGCTGTACGTCTGGCCGTGCATGTTGGCCATGAGATCCTGGAGGAGGTCGCGTACCTCGGCCTTGCCCTTCAGGTGGTTCAGGAGGAGCGTCGAGCACTCGCCGAAGGCCTTCTCGAACGCGAGGCCCTCGCGGGTCCGGGCGGCGACCTTCTCGCGGCCCTGCGTGAGGTCTTCCTCGAGCGCCTCGGCGTAGCGCGCCAGCTGGGCGCGGAGCTCCTCGATCTGCCTTCGCAGGTCCCTCGCCTGGGCGTCCTTCACGGCCGCCTTCTGTTCGAGCTCGGTCAGGTGCTCGCGCCGGGCGTCGAGCAGGGCCTGGGCGGCTCCGCTCCGCTCGAAGGTGCCGCGGGCGACCGGGCTCGGCGTGGTCGGGGACACGCTGTCGGCCTGCTGCCGGGCCACGGCGGCGCCTCGCTCCGCCACCTGCACGAGCTCGCGGACCTTGGCGACCTCCTGCTGCACGCTCGCCGACTCGCGCAGCGCGCGCGACTCCTCGTGCGCGAGCTCCTCGACCTTGCGGCCGATCTCCGCGCGCAGCGCCCGCCCGCGCCGCTCGAGCGCCTCGAGCTTGCGCGTGTGGCTCGCGACCTCGCCCTCGAGCCGCGTCGCGCGGGCCGACAGGTCCCACGACTGCTTGGTCGCCGTCTCGATCTCGGGCGGGACGTTCGCGGACGGGTACGCGCGGCTCACCATGCGGGAGAAGAGCGCCGCGCGGCTGGCCCATTCGGCGACTCCTGCCGATTGCGGCGGCGGGGGAGGGGGAGGCGCGGGCGCCTGCTCGCCGGAGTTCACCTCCCAGGGCGTGCTCGGCAGCGAGCGCTGGATCGACTTGAGGTCCTCGTGGAGGTGGTGGGCGTCCTGGAAGCGCTTCCTCCGGTCCTTCTCGAGGAGCTTGAGGACGATCGCCTCGGCGGCGGGCAGCACGTCGGGCTTGAGCGAGCGCGGCTTCGGCGTCGGCGCCGAGCGCTGCATCTCGAGCAAGGTCTCCCGGTCGTTGGAGCGGAAGGGGAGCTGCCCCGTCAGCATCTCGAAGAAGAGGACGCCGAGCGCGTAGAGGTCGCTCTGCGAGTTCGCCTCCTCGCCGCGGGCCTGCTCGGGGGACATGTACTCGGGCGTGCCGAAAACCGCGCCCTTCGGCGCGAGGCGCGGATCCATCGCGAGGTGCGCGAGCCCGAAGTCCAGGATCTTGACGAAGTCCTTCCGGCCGCCCCTCGTGCTGAGGAGGATGTTGTCGCTCTTCAGGTCGCGGTGGATGACGCCGAGGTCGTGGGCGCGCGCGAGGGCGGCGCACATCTGCTCGAGGATGTCGACGCCCCGGGCGAGCGGCATGGGGCCCCGGGCGAGCTCGCTCGAGAGCGCCGTCCCGACGAGGTACTCCATCACGAGATAGAGCTCGCCCTCTTCCGTCTCGCCGATGTCGTGGATGTCGATGATGTGGGCGTGGTCGACGCGGTTGGCGGCGCGCGCCTCGCGCAGCATCCACGCCCGCAGGTGCGTCTCGCCGCGCAGGTCCGGGCGAATGAGCTTCAGCGCCACGACGCGGTCGATGAGCACGTGCCGCGCGCGGTAGACGATCCCCATCCCGCCTTCGCCGGCTCGAGCCTCGAGGCGGTAGCGCCCGGCCACGACTCGGCCGAGCATCGGGTCCTGCGGTTTTCCACCGGGGGTGGGCACTCGTGCGGGCGTTTGCATTCCCAAAAGGCGCTCCTTCGAACTCGAGCGGGGGAGAGAGAAGTCTCCCAGCCTAAGCGCGAGCCTACCAGAGATAACGGCGGGCGAGGTTTACTCTAAAACAGCGCCAGGCCCTTCGCCCCGTCGGGCCCTGTCTTCAGAAGCTGACGGCGAACACGGGCATGCGCACTTCCGTGCGCTGGGGCAGGCCGTACTGCTGCTGCTCACGGAGCGAATACATCATGCGCACCTCGGGTACGGGCATCCCGATGCGGATCGCCCCGGGCCGGACGTCCAGCAAGGACGAGGGCGGGGCAGCAGCCGGGGGCGGCGCGGGGGAAGGGGAGGGCGGGGGCGCCGCGCCGGGGCTGACCATGCTGCCGCCGGGCGTCCCGGGGTTGGCCTCCGGGGCGTTGACGGGCGGCTTGTCCTCCGTCGCGTTCTCGCTTCCCTGGTAGCGGGTGGCGTTCAGCGTGAGGACGACCGCCGGGATGAAGAGGGCGAGCCCGCCGGCGAACATCACCATCGAGCCGACGCCGTTGGACGATCCCTTGTCGATGAAGTAGCCGCCGACGGCCCCGCCGCCCGCTCCGACCACGTCCCCGATCAGGTACGCCCAGCCCGAATGGAAGCCGATGAGCGACTCGCCGATGCTCACGACCTCGCCGCCCAGCAGCGCGCCTCCGATGAGACCCTTGGGCGAAGAGGCGACCTCGTCCGCGCGGGCGGCGGGCGCGAAGGAAACGAGCGACGTGAACCCCAGCGCCGAGGCGGTCCCGAGCGCGGTCAGCTTCTTCAGGATGCTGCCTGTGGTGGTCCGCACATATCCTCCGAAGCGCGCCGACGTCCCGACGTGCCGATGTTACCCCTCGTTGCGTTGCGGCAAGCTACCACGGCGTTCACCATGGGTCAGCAAGGCATGTGGGTGTGATGGAGCTTCCGCTGCTCGACAGGTCGTCCTTTCGGACCGCGCTCGCGGCGTCGGGCATCGCGGGGCTCGCCGCCACGGCTGGGGCGGCCGTTCGCGTGCTCCCGTGGCTGCTCGACCCGGCCGTGACCTGGCAGGTGGCCGCGCCGTTCGCCCGGAGCATCCTGGCCCTGGCGGTCGAGGCGGCGGTCTTCGTCGGCTGGCCGGTCGGCTGGGCGCTTGCGCTGGTGGGGGTCGTGGAGCGCGGCGAGGGCCGCGTCTTCGAGACCCTGGGCGAGCGCCCCGCGCGCACCGTCCTCCGCCTCGCACCCCAGGCGGCCGCGTGGTGCACGGCGCTGGCGCTGGTCTCCTTCGTGGGCGGGCGGGACGCGAGCGCTCCCGGTCGCGTCGTGGATGAGCTCCTCCAGGAGGCCCGGCTCTCGTGCCGAGGCGCCGCGGCCGATGGCTCCGGGCCGACGGAGCGGGCCGTCCCCTTCGCCGACGCGACCTGGCTGTGCGCGCCGGGCCAGGTGCCCCACCTCGTCGGGCGCGGCCCCGGGCCGCTCTCTCGCATCGCGTTCACGGCGACCGACGCGCACGTGACAGGCGACCTGCGCAGGATCGACCTCGCGGACGCGAAGGTCGTGCTGGGGCAGGTTCACCTGCGGGCCGGGGGGCTCACCCTGCGCGGTCTCACGCCCTGGGCGCATGCGTCGAACCTGAGCCCGGCGGCGCGCGCCCTCCTGCTCGCCTTGACGGGGGGCGCTGCGTCTCTCCTGGCGGCCTACCTCACGCTTCGCCGGATGGCTCCGCGCCGGCTGGGCGCGATTGCCGTCGGGGCGGCGGGCCCTCTCGTCGCCCTCGCCGTCTTGCGGGCGCTCGAGCGCCACGACGCCCGCCCCGCCTGGTCGTGCGTGGTGCTTCCGCTCTCGCTTGCGGCCACGTTTGCTTGTGCGCTTGTGCTCTCCCGCTTGCCCCGCTGGAGCGCGACTGCTAGCAGATGAAGTAGATTCCATGGGCAACATCGGACCGGGCGAACTCCTCATCATCGCGCTGATAGCGTTGCTCCTGTTCGGCGCGGGCCGGCTCGCGGACATCGGCAAGGGCCTGGGGCAGGGCATCAAGAACTTCAAGGAGGGCTTGAAGGAGGCCGACGACGACAAGAAGTCGGACGACAAGCGCCTCACCTCCGGCGACAAGAAAGAGGACCGAAAGGAAAAGGAGGCGTGACGCTTCGGGCCTAAGTCCGAACCGGTTTCATGGCACGCTCTTTTGCTTCCCGGCTGAAGGTCGTCGCGCCCAGCGCGACCCTCGAAGTCGCCGCCCGCGCCGCCGAGATGCGCGCCCGCGGCATCGACGTCTTCGCTTTTGGAGTCGGCGAGCCCGACTTCGAGCCGCCCGCCTTCGTGCTCGACGCGGCCAAGAAGGCCATCGACAAGGGCGCGTCGAAGTACACCGCGGTCACCGGCATCGCCACGCTGAAGGAGGCCGTCTGCGCCGCCACGGGGCGCAGCCGCGGCTGGTCGCCGTCGCCGAGCCAGGTGTGCATCTCGGTCGGCGCGAAGCACGCGCTCTTCAACCTGGCGCTCGCGCTCTACGAAGAAGGGGACGAGGTCATCATCCCGGCCCCCTGCTGGGTGAGCTACCCCGAGCAGGTGCGGATGATGGGCGCCAACCCTGTGCTCCTGCCGACGACGGAGGAGAGCGGCTGGCGGGTCTCTCCGGAGGACCTCGCGCGCACGCTGACGCCGCGCACCAAGGCCGTCATCCTCTGTACCCCGTCGAACCCGACGGGCGCGGCGTACCCCGAGGCGGCGCTCCGCGCCCTGCTCGACGTCCTGCGCACCCACGACTGCTGGATCATCGTGGACGAGATCTACGCCGAGCTCGTCTACGACGGCTTCAAGCACGTATCGGTCGCGAAGATCGCCCCCGACCTCGCCGATCGCATCATCATCGTGGACGGCGTCTCCAAGACGTACGCGATGACGGGCTGGCGGATTGGCTGGTCGATCACGCCGCCCTCGCTCGCCAAGGCGCTCGACGTCGTGCAGGGCCAGAGCACGACGAACGCCGCGGCCGTCTCCCAGTATGCGGCGATCGCCGCGCTGAGCGGGCCTCAGGAAGAGGTCGAGCGGATGCGGCTGGCCTTCTCGAGCCGGCGCGACGTGATGGTGGCCGGGCTGAACGACATCCCCGGCATCCGCTGCCGGACGCCGGAGGGGGCGTTCTACGCGTTCGCCGACTGCCGCGGGCTCTACAACAACGAGCGCATCGTGCACGGCGGCAAGCCGATCACGGACGACGATAGCCTGATGCGGTGGATGATCGAACGGGCCCACGTCGCGGCCGTCCCTGGCGCCGCCTTCGCGATGCCCGGCTACTTCCGTTTCAGCTACGCGACGAACGAGGAGCGCATCCGCGCCGGCCTGGCCTCGCTTCGCGCCGCCGTCGCCGCGCCTTGACCGAGCGCGACCGCTAGGGCACAGCGGGTCGGACGGTAGGCTCGACGCGCTCCGCTGGCGCTCTGGGCCGGCGCCACGCGGTGTTTACGGCAAGTGGAGGGCTTCTCGATGCTCCGTTCCAGGATCACCGCGCGGTGTAGCTCGCTCGTTCTCGTCTGCCTCGCCGCCGCGTGCGGCAGCAGCACCAGCGGACACGGCTCGTCCGCCGAAGACGGAGGAACGAAGCCGGACGGGGAGGCGGAGGTCGACAGCGGCAACGGCCCCGATTCCCGGGCGCCGTCGGAGGACGCTGGAGCGTCCGGCGACGCCACGGCGGACGCGGAGCCCGCCTCGGGAGACGCGACGCCCGGCGACGGCGCTGGGGCCGACACGAGGGCGCACGACGGCGGGGCGCCCGATGCGGCGGAGGACGGACCGTTCGTGGTCGTCACCCACGCGCCGCAGCCCCAAGTAACGGATCTCGGTGGCTCGGTCCTGACGACGCCCAAGGTCCAGCTCATCGTCTACACCGCGGACACGACGGCCCCCGCCATCGACGGCATGGTCACGGAGCTGACCCAGACCGCCACATGGGCCACGCAGACGGCGGAGTACGGCGTCGGTGCCCTCTCGAGGCTCCCCACGATCCAGATCGCGGGCACGCCGCCGACGACCATCGACGACAACTTCAATGGCTCGGGCAACAGCGCGTTCCAGCAGACCCTCGTGAACAACACGACGGGCGCGAGCCCCGCCTGGGGCGCGGCCGACCCGAGCACCATCTACATGTTCGTCTTGCCGCTCGGCACCAACATCGAGTCGGCCGGGAGCTGCTGCACCGACTTCCTCGGCTACCACTACGAGGTCACGGCCGGCTCCGTCGACGTCTCGTACGCCATCGCCTGCGACTGCGGGGTCATCCAGGGGTACCCGCTCACCGCAGCCCAGTGGGTCGAGACCACCGTGAGCCACGAGCTCGTCGAGGCGGCGACCGACCCGCACCCGTACTCGGCGCCCGCCTACATCCAGGAGGACAGCAACGACACCATCTGGGCCTACGCGACCGGCGGCGAGGTGGCGGACATGTGCGAGTTCAACGTGGACTCGAACTACATCCCCCCCGCCTCGACGTACATGATCCAGCGGACGTGGTCGAACGCAGCGGCGGCCGCCGGGACCAACCCGTGCGTGCCCGTCCCGCCCACGGGTCCCTTCTTCAACAGCATGGCCGTGCTGCCGGACACGTTTGCCCTCGAGGGCGTCACCACGGCGGGGGTCGAGATCCCTGTCGGGATGTCCAAGACCATCGACGTCCAGCTCTACAGCGCGGCGCCGACCAGCGGCCCGTGGAAGGTCACGGCCTACGACCTGGACGCCTTCCTCGGCAAGACGGCGAACACGACCGTCTCGCTCGACAACACGATGGGGTCGGACGGCGATGTCCTGCACCTGACCATCCAGGTCACCTCGGCGGACACGAACCTGGGTGGAGAGGGCTTCGTGCTCGTGTCGGATCTCAACGGGCAGGAGAACATCTCGGTCGGGGCGGTAGGAAACTGACCTCCGGGGCCCCTGAGAGGCGGGGGCATTGGCCCCCGACGTGAGGGGTCGTGGAGCGTGCTGATCCACGCCAGGCCGGCATTCCTCGCCGCGCGGCGCCGCCCCGCCCTTGCCTTTTGACGCTCCCCTTCTCTAGATGACGAAGATCACGGACCTTCCGTTGACGCTATCTCCCCGGCTCTGTTAGAGAACCCCGAACCCATCCAGCACGGTGGGACTCCAGAAGGCACGTCACGTTTCCGCTTCGGCGGCTCGGCGGCGCGCATGAGGAAAGCGAATGGCTGGCGCAAACAAGGACGACGGCACTAACCCGGAAGCGCACATCTGGAAGATCGCCCCGACCCGGCGAGACCTGATGGGTTTCATCGGATGGGGAGGGGTTCTCACGGGCATCGGGCTCGGCTCGGCCGCCTTCCTGCGGATGCTCTACCCGCGCGTCCTCTTCGAGCCGCCGACGATGTTCAAGCTCGGCAAGCCGAACGACTATTCGCCGAACGCCGTCAGCGACAAGTGGATCAAGGCGTACCGTTTCTGGCTGATTCGCTTCAGCGACCGCTTCATCGCCGTCAGCGCCATCTGCACCCACCTGGGCTGCACCCCGCGCTACCTGACGAGCGAGGACAAGTTCAAGTGCCCCTGCCACGGCTCCGGCTACCGCGGCATGAACTCGGGCTGGAAGGTCATCGCGACCAACTTCGAGGGCCCGGCTCCCAGGCCGATGGAGCGGCTCAAGATCACGATGGCCGAGGACGGACAGCTGCAGGTCGACAAGAGCATCACCTACCGTATCGAGAAGGACCAAGCGTCGAATCCCGGCGCCTTCTTGCCGTACGCCTGAGCGGGTGACACGGCACGACGGCGGCTCGGCGGCCGTCGTGAAAAAGCGCGTCTAACTGGGAGTGTTTCGGAGGATTCTCAAGTGGCGGAAGCGAAAAAAAGCTGGTTCGACAACGTTCGTAGCTCGTACGTGTGGAAGAGTATCTTCCGCCACGAGTACCAGGACACGTACCGAAACCGCGTCCTCCAGGTCAGCTCGAACGTCTTCCTGCACCTGCACCCGACGAAGATCCGGCGTCACGCGCTCCGGCTCCGCTTCACGTGGTGCATGGGGGGAACGACGTTCCTGCTGTTCCTGATCCTCACGATCACCGGCATCATCCTGATGTTCTATTACCGGCCGACCGGTGAGTACGCCTACCACGACATGAAGTACCTGCAGTTCGACGTCCCCTTCGGGATGATCATGCGGAACATGCACCGCTGGAGCGCGCACGCGATGGTCATCGCCGTGTGGCTCCACATGTTCCGGGTCTTCATGACGGGCTCGTACAAGGCCCCGCGCGAGTTCAACTGGGTCATCGGGGTGAACCTGCTCGTGATGACGCTGATGCTGAGCTTCACCGGGTACCTGCTCCCGTGGGACCAGCTCTCCATCTGGGCCGTGACCGTCGGCACGAACATGGGCCGCGCGACGCCGATGCTCGGCGCCGAGGGCCCCTTCGCCGACCTCGTCGGCGTGAACGCCCGCTACGACGCCCGCGCCCTCCTCACGGCCGGCCGCCTCGTCGGTCCGGCAACCCTCCTGCGGTTCTACGTCCTGCACTGCATCTTCATCCCGGTCATCGCCAGCATCCTGATGATCGTGCACTTCTGGCGCGTCCGTAAGGACGGCGGCATCTCGGGTCCGTTGTGATCTTCACAGGAAGAGCGGAAGGGCGGAAGGCTTCAATCCCCCCATCCTCGTCCTTCCGATCTTTCGATCTTCCTGTTCATCCCTCAGAGGTTTTTTCCGATGGCTGAAGCAACGACAGCGGTAGCTCCGATTGCGGGCTCTGCCACCAAGAGCAAGGTGGTCGCGGCCGAGCGGCTCACCAAGATGGTGCCGGACAAGGTCCACACGTGGCCTTACCTGGTGCGTCTGGAGATGCTCGTCGCGACGTTCGTGATGGCGTTCGTGACGGTCTGGTCGATCGTGGTCGACGCTCCCCTCGAGGAGCCCGCCAACCCGACCAAGACGCCGAACCCGTCGAAGGCGCCCTGGTACTTCCTGGGCCTCCAGGAGATCCTGGTCTACTTCGACCCGTGGTTCGCAGGCGTCGTCCTGCCGGCCCTCATCATCGTCGGGCTCATGGTCATCCCCTACATCGACATCAACCCCAAGGGGAACGGGTACTACTGCTTCAAGGACCGCTGGTTCTCCATCTCGGTCTTCCTGTTCGGGTTCCTCGTCATGTGGATCGTCCTCATCATCATGGGGACCTTCTTCCGCGGCCCGGGCTGGTACCTCTTCATCCCCGGCCAGTACTGGGACGTCCACAAGACGGTCGCCATCACCAACGTCAACCTGACGGACAAACTCGCGGCCGTCTTCGGCCTCAGCATCCTCCGCGACCCCATCGTTGCGATGGTCACGGGCACGTCGTTCGTCGCGGCCTGGGTCATCGGCATCCCTGCCGTCTTCTGGCAGCTGCGGCACAAGAAGAGCGACGCGCTGAAGAAACTCGGCGCCGTCCGCTACTGGATCACCGCGGGCCTGTTCATGATCATGGCCGGCACGGTGATCAAGGTCGTGCTCCGCCTCGGCTTCAGCATCAAGTACGTCGGGATGTTTGACCTGGGCCTAATCAACCCCAGCTTGGCGTGGGCGAAGATCTACTTCTGACACTCCTGACGTGCAAAGCGGCCTGATGTTCGTTCACGCATTCGCATTGATCCTCTGAGGACGCCCGTGGCTCGATTCCAACGAGACGAAGCTCGTACCTTCAAGTTTCTCTGGTTCATCGCCGGCGGCACGTTTGCCGCGGTGAGCGCCTGGGCCATGTACGACGACGGCGTGACCCGCACGCCCTGGGCGGTCGAGCAGAAGAACTTCTACGCCATGGAGCTGGAGCAGGCGAAGAAGAACGTCGACCGCACCCAGGCCGAGTTCGCCTCCCACAGCAAGGCGGAGGACGACAAGCTCAAGGCACGAAAGGCCGAGATCGAGGCCTCGCAGAAGCCCGGAGGCTCGTTCGCCCAGTCCCAGGACCACTACAACGATCTGTCGCGGCAGTACTCGGAGGCCGAGCAGCGGAAGACCTTCGCGAAGAGCGACCTCGACGAGGCGTACTACTACCGCGAGCTCGCGGAGTACTCGCGTGACGAGAAGATCAACGAGGCGCGCCGCGCGATCGCGCAGGCCCCCGGCGGTCTCGAGACGGCGGAGAAGCTCCTCGGCGACCCGCCGCCGCCCGACCGGGCGGCTGCGAAGGAGCCGGAGGGTGGGCCGCCGGGCGTCGCCACCGACTCGATGTACCACCTCTTCACCGAGCGTGACCGCAACGAGA
>Ga0302279_10000351_pt1 | contig 67325 bp, 67 predicted proteins | sample III_Bog_N3_3_FD_194541 | JGI IMG/M metagenome (GOLD analysis project Ga0302279, IMG submission 194541) | Peat permafrost microbial communities from Stordalen Mire near Abisko, Sweden - III_Bog_N3_3 | ecosystem: Environmental > Terrestrial > Soil > Wetlands > Peat | place: Sweden: Abisko... | reverse complement strand
GCCCGCAGATCGCGCAGACCATCGTGCACCTGGGCATCGACCTGCAAGGCATCACCACCAAGGCGACGCTGGCCGACGCGCTGCAGCTGGCCATGAAGAAGGCCGGCTTCGTCATCACGCGCAACAATGCCTGAGATGGAACGCATCCCGATCCTCAAGATGGGGCGGGCGCTGCTGGTGACCATCCAGGTCGACCTGCAGGACCAGGTGGCGCTCGCGCTGCAGGACGACCTGTCCGCGCAGATCGAGCAGACCGGCGCCAATGGCGTGCTGATCGACATCTCCGCACTGGAGATCGTCGACTCGTTCGTCGGCCGCATGCTGGCCAGCATCTCGGGCATCGCCAGCGTGCTCGATGCCACGACAGTGGTCGTCGGCATGCAGCCGGCCGTGGCCATCACGCTCGTCGAGCTGGGGTTGTCGCTGGAAGGCGTGCGCACCGCGCTGAATGTCGAGCGCGGTCTCGTGCTGCTGACCGACCAGCAATCGAGCACCCGTGGCTGAGGCCATCGCCGGTTCGATGCCGTTGGCCACGCCAGCTGACATCGTCATGTGCCGACAGATGGTTCGCAAGCTGACGCAGCAGGTGAAGTTCACGCTGGTCGACCAGACCAAGCTGATCACGGCGGCCAGCGAGCTGTCGCGCAACACCGTCGTCTACGGCGGCGGCGGGGAGATGCGCTGGGAGATCGTGCAGAAAGGCCTCAAGACCGGCCTGCGCCTCGCGTTCGAAGACAAGGGCCCGGGCATCCCCGACATCGACCTGGCGTTGACCGATGGCTGGACGTCCGGATCCGGCATGGGCGTCGGGCTGTCCGGCAGCCGCCGGCTGGTCAACGACTTCGACCTGCAGACGCAAGTCGGCAAGGGCACCTGCGTCACCGTGACGCGGTGGAAATAGCGCGGAGGCCGCATGTCGCAAGCGATCCCATCCGATCTGCACCTCGATCCGGCTGATGCGCTGGCAAGCCTTCGAGCCGAGCTTGCCGAGCGCTCCTCGATGGTCGAGGCGTTGCAGCAGGAACTGGACGAGACCAACCGCGGCGTCGTCGCGCTCTACGCGGAGCTGGATGACCAGGCCGAGCAATTGCGCCTGGCTTCCGAGCGCAGCGAGTCCAAGTTCCAGACGCTTTACGCGCAGGCCCCCAGCGGCATCGCATTGCTGGACGACACGGGCCGGATCGTCGAGGGCAACCCGGCGCTCGGCCGCCTGCTGACGATGACCGACGCGAACGTCGTCGGCCACCGGCTTGCGGAGTACGTGCCCGCGGAGTTCGAGGCCAGCATCCAGGCATTCTGCTCGCCCGTCGCGTTGTCGCTGACAGCGCAGGAGGTGCCGATCCTGCGGCCCGATGGATCGCTGGCGTATGCCGAATGGAACGTCTCCGCGCAGATCGAGCCCGGGCTGACGATGGTGGTGGCCACCGACATCTCCTTGCGCGTCGAATTGGAGCAGACGCGACTGCGCTGGCTCGAGCGCGAGCGGGCGGCGCGCGGCGACGCCGAACAAGGCAACCGCATGAAGGACGATTTCATCGCGGTGCTCGCGCACGAACTGCGCACGCCACTCAACGCGATCCTGGGCTGGGCGCAGGTGCTGCAGCGGCGCGGTGGCACCGACGAAGCCATGCGCGGGGTCGCCGCGATCGATCGCAACTGCAAGACGCAGGCGCGGATGATCTCCGACCTGCTCGACATGTCCCGCCTGAACATGGGCAAGCTGGCGATGGCCTTCGAACGCGTCGATCCGCTGCAGGAGGTCAAGGCCGCCGTCGAAGCGATGAAGACGACGATCGAGCAGAAGGCCATCTGCGTCGAGATCGAGGCGGCCGAACAGCATCGACTCGTGCGCGCCGACCCCTCGCGACTCCAGCAAATCATCTGGAACCTGCTCAGCAACGCCATAAAGTTCTCGCCGCACAACGGCCGGATCGTCGTCGCGCTCTCGGAGAAGCGCACCGGGCTGTGCATTCGCGTCACGGACGAGGGACAGGGCATCGATGCCGCCTTCCTGCCATTCGTGTTCGAGCGCTTCGCGCAAAGCGATGTGGCCGGCAATCGCCATCGCGGCGGTCTGGGCCTCGGGTTGGCCATTGTCCGACAGATCGTCGAAGCACACGGCGGCACGATCGGCGTGCACAGCGACGGGCCGGGACTGGGCACGATGTTCGAGGTGTGGCTCCCGATCGACCGTCCGCTGCCCGGAGAAGACGAGACCGAGGCCTCGACAGTCGACGATGACACCGACCATCCGCTCGCCAACGCGCGACTGCTGATCGTCGACGACGACCCCGAGGCGCTCGCGATGTTGCGCATCGTTCTCGTCGATCGCGGCGCCACCGTCATGATCGCAAATAGTGTCGATGAGGCGCTGGCTTGGCTGGAGCAGGAACTTCCCGACCTGCTGATCAGCGACATCGGCATGCCCGATGCCGATGGCTATGAATTGATGCGGCGCGTGCGTGCGCGCGAGCGCGCGGCACCGGGCGGCGTCTCGGTACGCCTGCCGGCGATCGCGTTGACCTCGTTCTCACGCGACGAAGATCGCGAGCAGGCCCGTCTCGCGGGCTTCGACGCTCATTGCTCGAAGCCTCTTCAGCCGCTCGTGCTGATGCGACAGATCACGGCGTTGCTGCCACATCCGCTCTTGCCGGACTGAACGGCCAAGGGTGCGGTCGTCGGTTACGAGCATTGCGCTTCAAGGTCTCGCGATTGCCTTTGCAACGAGCTTCCAGGGGTAGATGCATGTGCGACGACAGACCCGACCATTCCCCGACCGAGACGACAACGGGGCGTCTTGAAGATGATGCCAATGTCGCACGATCGATTCAGTGGCGGTAGTCCTCTTCCCGCTGGTGCCGAACGGCACCCACAATCACATCGTCGCCGACTATTTCAAACAGGACAATGTAGCCAGCTACACCAAACGGCACGATCAGCTCGCGTGAACGGGCGTTGCCCAGTTCCGCCTTACGGCAGGAGTAGGGCGACCAGGACAACAGGCGCGTTCCCTGGCTGATCGCGTCGAGCGCGCGCTGAGGCGTTGTCCAATCCGGTATCTCGCTCGCGAGCTCGAGCTCGATGGCGAAGTCTCCCAGCCGCTGAAGATCCGCAACTGCTTCGTCCAGCAGCTTGACGGTGTAGACGGCCGTCACTTGCCAGCGCGCTGAGCCACTTGACGCTTCGCCTCGTCAAGGCGCGCCTGCAAGCCAGCCATGACTTCGTCGACACTGCGACCGTCGCCATCTCGCTTCCAACGCTCGATCGCCGCCTCCCCGCGATTGACGAACTCCGCCTGCACGCGACGCCAAGCTGCGGCCGAGACGACCGCAGCCTCGATAAATTGCGTGAGCGACTCTCCCTCGCGCAAGACGGCCTCGACTTCGGCCCGAACCTCGGGCTCGACACGGATGGGAGGGAAGGTGGCGGAGCGCACAGCCTAAATGTATAGCAAACGTGCTACGCCTGCAATTCGGGGTTTGCGCCACCCTCAAGCAGTCCGGTGAACGCCCGCAATTGGCTGCCGTCCTTCAACCATGGTTACAGCAAGGCCGCTCACGGCCAGCAAGCCGACGCGAGACTCGCAGACACGGTTGCGCGATCACCGCGGCAGTGGTTGCGCCACAGCTTCCAGCGGCTCGGCTGGGCGGTCTGACGGGATCGGCAAGCTGATCTGCGAAGATCTTACGCGTCCAATGCGCAGCCTATGCGCGCAGCGCGCGACTCATGCGTTCGGCCAGACGAAGACAGCTCTCGCCATTCCGTGCTCGTTCACGCGAACCTGGTCATGGAGCGTGCGATCGCCGAACGTGGCATCGACGGTGTAGTGTCCGGGCGCGAGCCGCGCGAGCATGAACGGGCCGTCCGACTCTGCCGTCAGCACCGTGTGATGCGCGGCATCTCGCACGACCACGCCAACGTCGGCAACGTAGTCGTCGTGGTGCCCGCGGCGTTGGGCGAACTCCATCGTCAGCGGCCATTGGCTGGCGACGTGCTCGATGGCCTGCGCCTCGCCCTGGCCGATGCCGCCGCTCAGGTAGGCGATGCCGTGCTGGCTCTCGACGGGAGGCAGCGTGCCAGCCGCGAGGGCGACGCCCGCCGCGGTGCTCAGGACGCCGACGGCGGCGGTACAAGTGAATCTTCGGATCGCGGATCGCATGATCGAAACTCCTCGAAAGGAACGCGGGCAGCGAAGGGATGCGGCGCGCTACCCTGACGCCGCCGGCACGCAGCCGTTCATCCGAAATGCACCGGAACGAAGAGGGTGGCGCCGTCGCGGTGAATGAGCAGCGCGACAACCTTCTTCGAGCCGGAAATCAGTTGATGGACCTGTTCGACGCTCTTGACCGGGACGCTGTCCACCGCCACGAGCACGTCATTGGCCTCGACGCCCGCGCGCGCCGCGGCGCCAGCGACGCGCTCCACGAGTAGTCCGTGGTCGACCCCGGCCTCGCGCTTCTCGTCGGGCCCCATCGGCCGCAACGCGAGGCCGAGCTTGGACTTGCCGACCGCCTGGTCGGCCGAGGCCAGCACGCCGTCGGTGGCGTTCGCATCGGCCAGGCGCGCATGCAGTTCCTCGGCGTTGCCCTGGTGCCAGACGTCCAGCGTCACGGTGGTGCCGGGCTTGTCCTGGCCGATGATGGCTGACAAATCGCCCGCGGCCACGATGGGCTGGCCGTCGACCTTGCGGATCACGTCGCCGGAAACGAGGCCGGATGCGGCCGCGGGGCTGTCGGCGTCCACGTTCGCCACGAGCGCACCGGCGGGCGTTGCGAGATTGAACGACTCGGCCAGCCCCTGGGTCACGTCCTGGATCGCGACGCCCAACCGCGCATGGGACGCGTGGCCGGTTGCCACGATCTGGTCCTTGACCTGCGTCGCCAGGTCGATGGGGATCGCGAAGGACAGGCCCTGGAAGCCGCCGCTGCGGCTGTAGATCTGCGAATTGATGCCCACCACTTCGCCGCGCGCGTTCAGCAGCGGACCGCCGGAGTTGCCGGGATTGACCGCCGCGTCGGTCTGGATGAACTGCACGCCGCCGTCGCCCGGCAGCGAGCGGCCCTTGGCGCTCACCACGCCGGCGGTCACGCTGTTCTCGAAGCCGAACGGCGAGCCGATGGCCAGCACCCACTAGCCGACCTTCAGGTCTGCAGCCTTGCCGAGCTTGAGCACCGGCAGGTCGCGGGCGTCGATCTTCAGCACCGCGATGTCGGTCTTCTTGTCGGAGCCCAGCACCTTGGCCTGGAACTCGCGACGGTCGGTGAGCTTGACCGTGACGTCGGTGGCGCCGTCGACCACGTGCGCGTTGGTCAATATCAGTCCGTCGGGGCTGACGATGAAGCCAGAGCCCTGCGCCCGCATCGGACGCGCAGGCATGCCAGGAAACATGCCGCCGAAGTCGTCGTCGCCGTCGTTCGCGCTGGACTTGCCGCTGACGCTCACGTTGACGACGGCGGGGCCTTCTTCCTGCGCGATGCGCGAGAAGTTCGGGGCGGTGATGACGTCGGCGCCCGACGTCAACGGCACGAATCCAGCGGCCTGCGCGGCCGGGACGAGCATCAACGCCGCGCCGGTCGCCACCAGGACGGCGGAACAGATCGGCGCCAGGATGCGACGACTCGGAACTCTGATCAGCGATCTCATGACAACTCCTCGAGAAGTATTCGACCGAGGTCGAATCGATGAACCAATGTGGAAGGCGTCGCTTAGACGATGCTTAATCGAAGCCCCGCGGCTGGGGTCAGCCAAGTTCACGCAGGACCTGTTGCATCAGGTCCTCGAAGCGCCGTGCGATGCGCGCGACCTCGGCTGCGTGCGAGAACTCGCCCATCGCCACGCGCGGCTGGGGTGCCACGACGGTGGCGACGCCGCCCTGGTCGTGCAGCGTGATCCGGCAAGGCAGGACGTGACCGATGTCGGCGTCGACGCGCAGCAGGCGGCTCGCCAGCGTCGCGTTCCAGATGTCGTAGACGCGGCAGCGGAAGGGCACGCCGACTCCACGCGAACGCAAGAGCGTGTCCATCTCATGCACGTGCAGGATCTCCAGCGAATGCCGCTGCAGCGCTTCTTCCAGCCTGCACGCCAGCTGCGCGAAGGTGTCGACGCTGACCACCGCCAGCGTCGATTCGCCCTTGATGAAGGCACTCCCGGTGGTGAAGTCCGGCGCGATGGGGATCGGGTGCTTTTCCATGATGGACTCCTTGAGACACGGTGCGTGTCCGGGTCCATGCTGCGTGGCCTCGGTTAGACGAGGCTTAACCGCCAGACCGTGGGTCAGGTCTGCGGTGTGCGGAAGTGCACCTCGACACGAAGGCCGCCCAGGCGCTGCGAGCCGCCGAGATCGAGGGCCGCGCGGTGCATGTCGGCGATGGACTTGGCGATCGCCAGGCCCAGGCCGCTCCCGCTCGCCAGGCTGCCGGGCACGCGGTAGAAGCGATCGAGCACGCGCTCGCGTTCCGCTTCGGGAATGCCCGGGCCGCTGTCCTCGACGACGAGGTCCACGCCGTGGTCGAGCTGGCGCACCTCGACGTCGACGGTGCCGCCTTCGGGCGTGTACTTGATGGCGTTGTCCAGCAGGTTGCCGACCAGGATCTGCAACGCCTCGGCGCGGCCAGTGACGAACGCGTCGTCGGCCTGGCGCATCCCGAGATCGATCCGGCGCGCGATCGCCAGGGGTGAGGCGTCGACCACGGCCTGGCGTGCGACGTCGAGCAAGGGGACTGTCGTCGGCAACACGCTCTTCGCAGCCTGTGCCTGCTGGCGGGCCATCGCCAGCAACTGTTCCACCATGCGCGTGGCGCGATCGACGCCGGCGCGCAGGCGTGTCACCGCGGTGCCGCGCGACACCGGATCGTCGGAGTCATCGAGTCCCTGGATCTGCAGCCGCAGCGCCGCGAGCGGCGAGCGCAGTTCGTGGGCCGCGTCGGCGACGAAGCGGTTCTGCGCATCGAAAGTCTGGCGGACGCGTCCGAACAACAGGTTGAGCTCGCGCACCAGCGGACGCACCTCGTCGGGCAGGCCGTCTTCGCTGACCTCGTCGAGTTCGTCGGGTTGTCGCAGGGCCACCTGCTGGCGCACGCGCGCGACCGGCCGCAGCGACACGCTCACCGCGGCCCACACCGCGAGCATCAGCAAGGGCGCCATCACGATCGTCGGCAGCACGGCGCGCAACGCCAGCGTCCGCGCCATCGCCTTGCGGGCGTTCAGGTCCTGCGCCACCTGGATCACCTGCGAGCGCGAGCGCAGCGAGAACACGCGGTAGGCGATGCCGTTGGCGTTCAGTTCCGAGAAGCCCAGCTCGCTGCGCTCGGGCAGCTGCGTGGCATGTGCGGACTGGTAGGCCAGCAGGCCATCCGACGTCCACACCTGCACGACGAAGGCGTTGCCATGTTCGCCCGCATCCTCTTCGCTTCCTGCGGCGGGCGCGCTCGCCGCCAGCCCGCTTCGCAGCGACATGGCCATCTGCTGCATGTGATAGTCGAACACGCCGTTGGCCTGGACATTGGCCGTGCTGAAGGCGAAGACCGCCTGCACCGCGGCGGTGGTGGCAATTGCCGCCAGCAACAGCCACAGCAGGCGGGCCCGCATCGAGAACGAGCGCGTAGCCCTCACGCCGTCGCCTTCGGCACGACGTAGCCCACGCCGCGGATGTTCTGGATGAGATCGGCACCGAGCTTGCGGCGCAGGCCGTGCACGTAGACCTCGACCGCGTTGCTGCTGATGTCGTCCTTCCAGCCGTAGAGCTTTTCCTCGAGCTGGGCCCGCGACAGCACGAGGCCGGGATGCGCGATCAGCGGTTCGAGCACCGCCCATTCGCGCCCCGACAGCACGACGGGCTCGCCGCCGACGGTCACCTCGCGCGTGGCCGGATTGATCGCCACGCCGCGATGTTCGTAGACCGGCTCGGCGCGCCCCGAGGCGCGTCGCAGCAAGGCGCGGATGCGCGCCAGCAGCTCGGGCATGTCGTAAGGCTTGAGGACATAGTCGTCGGCGCCGGCGTCCAGCCCGGCGACGCGCTCCGCGCTCGTGTCGCGCGCCGTCGCGATCAGAACGGGCAGGCGTTCCCTGCGCGCGCGCAGCGAGCGCAGCACGCTCAGGCCGTCGCGGCGCGGCAGGCCCAGGTCGAGGATGACCAGGTCGTAGGCCTGCGTGCGCAGCGCGGTCTCGGCCATCTCGCCGTCGCGTACCCAGTCCACCGCGTACTGATGGGCGCGCAGCTGGTCCAGCACGGTCTCGCCGATCATCCGGTCATCCTCGACCAGCAGCAGTCGCATGGTCTGCGTTTCCTTTCCAGTCTGGCGACGATCTCGAGTGCCAGGAACCACCACACACACGATTTGCGCGTCGCAAATCGCCAGGAGAAAACTCGAGACCGTCTCCCGTTGGTACGGTTCGCCGGCACGAAAGTTCCGCGACGTGCAGCGATCGCCGGCGGTCCGCCGTGGGCGCGCTGGATGCCGGATGCATGGCACTCCTGCGACCATCGCGCGACCGTCGATGTTCGCGCCTTACCGAGGATCCACCATGTTCAATCACTTGTCTCGAAGGTCCGCGCTCGCGATCCCGGCGATCGCGGTGCTGGCCGCAGTCGCCGGTTGCGCGACGACCACCACCGGCATGGGCGGCGGCGACCTGGGCGGCGGCGGCGATGCCGAGCAGCCGGTCCTGTTCGATTGGCAGAGCGGCGACGGCGGCCTGAGTGGAACGCTGTCGGCGACGCTGCCCAAGCGCACGTTCGTCGGGCCGTTCGCAGAGATCACGCTCCGCACGCCGCGCGGGAACCTGGCGCCGTTCTGGGCCGGATGGAACGAGGGCTGGGGCGACTGGCCCTACAGCGCCGACGGATGGGACAGCGCGAGCGCTTCGGCGCAGTTCACGCACTGGTACAGCGGCAAGGTGGTCGCCAACCTGCGCGACGAGCAGGGCCGGGCGATGCGCTGCCGGTTCGACCTCGCGCAGGCCCTGAAGGGATTGCGCGGCGGCGCGCACGGGCAGTGCCAGCTCGCCGGCGGCAAGATCCTCAACGCGACCATCGACAAGCGTTGAGATTCTCTCGACAAGGCCCGCGGGCTTAAGCGACTCCTAAGTCTCGCCGCCTGCAATGACTCCAAGGACATGCGCCACCACGGAGTCAACGACATGAATACACGCGCCGCGATCGCCCCGGAGGGCTTCTCGCCCGATGCGGGCCACCTGGCCTTCCGCAACCTGCGCCAGCACCTGCAGATGCGCATCATCGGCCAGGAGCACCTGGTCGACAGCCTGCTGATCGCCCTGCTGGCCGATGGCCACCTGATGGTCGAAGGCGCGCCCGGGCTGGCGAAGACGACGGCCATCAAGGAGCTGGCGGCGACGCTGGAAGGCGACTTCCGGCGTCTGCAGTTCACGCCGGACCTTCTGCCGGGCGACCTGACGGGCACCGACATCTATCGCCCGGCGACCGGCGAGTTCGCGTTCCAGCGCGGCCCGCTGTTCCACAACCTCATCCTGGCCGACGAGATCAACCGGGCGCCGGCCAAGGTGCAGTCGGCGCTGCTCGAGGCGATGGGCGAGCACCAGGTGACGGTGGGTGGCAACACCTACGCGCTGCCGCAGCCGTTCATGGTGATGGCGACACAGAATCCGATCGAGCACGAAGGGACCTATCCGCTGCCCGAGGCCCAGCTGGATCGCTTCCTGCTGTACGTGCGCATCGGACACCCGGATCTCGCGGCCGAGCGGGCCATCCTGAGGCTGGCGCGCGGCCAAGCGACGCAGGCGTTCCGCCCGCCCACGGCCCCGCCGCTGCGCATCACGACGGCACAGGTGCTCGCAGCGCGGCAGGACGTGCTCGCCCTGCACATGGGCCAGGCCGTCGAGGAATACATCGTGCAACTGGTGCTCGCCACGCGCGACCCGGGACGCTACCGCGCGTCGTTGGCCCCTCGTATCAGCTTCGGCGCCAGCCCGCGTGCGACCATCGCGCTCGATCGCTGCGCGCGCGCCCGCGCCTGGCTGCTGGGCAAGGACTACGTCGCGCCGGAAGACGTCCAGGCCGTCGCGCTCGACGTGCTGCGCCATCGCGTGCTGCTGTCGTTCGAGGCCGAGGCCGACGGCGTGACGCCCGACTCGCTGCTCATGGAACTGTTGCAGCTCGTCCCGGTGGCCTGAAATGGAACGATCTTCCCGTTGGTGGCGTCGCGGCGCTGCGGAAGCCCCGCCGGACGCCGCGGCGCCGCCCAATCCCGCGACCTGGCAGCGCGTGCAGGATCTGATCGCGCTGCAAGGCCACGCGGCCACGCTCGGCCTGCACCCGGCCGGACCCGCCCGCGCGCAACTGGCGGGCTCGCACCAGTCGCGCTTCCGCGGACGCGGCATGGACTACCAGGAGTCGCGTCCGTACCAGGCCGGCGACGACGTGCGCAGCATGGACTGGCGCGTCACGGCGCGCACGACGACGCCGCACGTCAAGCTGTACCAGGAAGAGCGCGAACGCCCTGTCATCCTGTTCGTGCACCTGCACGCCGGCATGTTCTTCGGCACGCGCGGCATGCTGAAGTCCGCGCTGGCCGCACGCGTCGCCGCGCTGCTCGCCTGGGCCGCGGTGGAGCGCGGCGATCGCGTGGGCGCGATGATCGCCGACGGTACGCACTGCGAACTCCCGCCGCGCGGCGGCAAGCAGGGCGTGCTGCAGCTGGTTCGACAGCTCGTCGCCCACACCGACCCGCGCCTCGGGCTGGCGGCCGACGCCAACGCCGTCGACCTGAACGCCGGCCTGCGCCGGCTGTGCCGCGTCAGCCTGCCCGGCAGCCAGGTGCTGCTGGTCGGCGACTTCCACGGCATCGACGACGAGTCCGGCCGCCTGCTGCATCGGCTGCGCCAGCACTGCGACGTCGTCGCCCTGCAGGTCGCCGACCCGATCGAGCTCGCGCCGCCGCCGCCGGCGCGCTACGGCGTCGCGGTGGGCGACGAGCACGGCGTGCTGGATCTTCGCTCCAGCGCGGCGCGGCGCGCGTTCGAGGAACACTTCGCGGCCCACCATCGCGCCGTGGCCGCGATCATGCGACGACACGCGATCGGGCATGCGCGGCTGCGCACCGACGAGGATGTCGTCTCGGCGCTGCGCGGGGTACTCGCGGCGGGCCCGGTTCGCCCCGATGCCGGGAGGCTGGCCGCATGAACGCCGCCCCTTCGACGCTGCAGCTGCGCGACATTCACCTGCCCGGAGCCGCGCCGTTCTGGCCACCCGCGCCGGGATGGTGGGCGGTCGCCGCGCTGATCGTTCTCGTGATCGGCTGGGCCTCGGTCGTCGCGTGGCGGCGGCGTGAGCGCGCAAGTGCGCGTCGTCGGCTGCTCGATGCCCTCGCGGCGCTGCAGGCGGACTTCGCACGCGAGCGCTCCAGCGAGCACTTGGCGCGCGTCGCGCGGCTCATGCGCCGCATCGCGCTGTCGCGCTTTCCGCGCGAGCGCGTCGCCGCGCTGAGCGGCACCGCCTGGCTGCGCTTCCTCGACGAATCCGGCGGCGCCGGCCAGTTCTCCCACGGTCCCGGCCGCGTGCTCGCGAGTGCGCCCTATCAGCGCCGCGTGCCGCCCGACCTGGACATCGACGCCTTCGTCGAGACGGTGCGCGCCTGGGTCGACACCAACACGAGGAGCCTCGCATGAGCGACGTCCGGCCGCCCGAAGGCGCTCGCACCGCAGTCCGCAGGACGGAGGCTGCCTCATGAACGTCGTCCTGGCCTGGCCCTGGATGCTGGCCGCGCTGCCGTTGCCGCTGCTCGCGCTGTGCCTGCCCGCGGCGGACGTCGCGCGGCCGCCGGCGCTGCGCTTCCCGTTCCCCGGCGTGCTGCGGGCCGCCGCGGCGGACGGCCGCGGCAGGCGGCAGCTCGGGCGGCTCGCGCTGGCCACGCTGGCGTGGGTGCTGCTGGTGCTGGCGGCGGCGCGTCCGCAGCATGTCGGCGACACGATTCGCCTGCCCGTGACCGGGCGCAGCATCATGCTGGCCGTCGACCTGTCGGGGTCGATGCAGACGCCCGACATGCGCAGCGGCGACGACGCCGTCAGCCGCCTGACCGCGGTCAAGGCCGTCGCGGGCGACTTCATCCAGCGTCGCGCGGGCGACCGGCTGGGCCTCATCCTGTTCGGCGACCAGGCCTACCTGCAGGCGCCGCTGACCTTGGATCGTCACACGGTCCTGACCCTGCTGGACGAAGCGCAGATCGGCCTGGCCGGCCAGCAGACCGCCATCGGCGACGCCATCGGCCTGGCCATCAAGCGGCTTCACGACGAGCCCGAAGGCAACCGCGTGCTGATCCTCCTGACCGACGGCGCCAGCAATTCCGGCACGGTGAGCCCGCTCAAGGCGGCCGACCTCGCGGCCCAGGAGGGCGTGCGCATCTACACGATCGGCGTCGGCGCGGACCCGGCGTCCAGCCCGCTCGGCCTGATGCAGGGCGGCGACGACGACCTCGACGAAGGCGCGCTGCGATCGATCGCGCAGAAGACGGGCGGCGAATACTTCCGCGCATCCGACGTCGCCTCGCTCAAGAAGATCTATGGCCTGATCGACAGGATCGAGCCGCGCAGCAAGGACGAACAGAGCTGGCGTCCGGTCGACGAACTCTACCTCTGGCCGCTGGGCGCGGCGCTGGGGCTGACCGTGCTGCTCGCGCTGGCGAGCATGGCGTCCGCGTCGCGCTGGCGCCTCGACGGAGCACGGCATGCCTGAACAATTCCACTTCATCCATCCGGCCTGGCTGCCGGGCCTGTTGCCGCTGCTGCTACTGGCCTGGCTCGCGTTCCGGCCCGCGGCGGGCGGCAACGCATGGCGGCGTGTCGTCGACGCGCGCCTGCTGCCCTGGATGATGGCCGCGCCGGGCAAGGCCTCGCGCCGCGGCGCGCTGTGGCTGCTCTCGCTCGGCTGGCTGGTGGCCATCGCGGCGCTTGCCGATCCCACCTGGCAGCGCAAGCCCCAGCCGGTGTTCCAGACCGGAGCGGCCCGCGTCGTGGTGCTGGAGCTGTCCGACTCGATGAACGACGCCGACCTCGCCCCCTCCCGGCTGGCGCGTGCCCGCTACAAGGTGGAGGATGTGCTGGCGCAGAGCGCCGAAGGCCAGACCGGCCTGGTCGTCTACGCGGGCGACGCGTTCACGGTGTCGCCCTTGACGCGCGACGCCAACACGATCCGCTCGCTGCTGAAGGTGCTCGAACCTGGCCTGATGCCGGTGCAGGGCAGCCGCGCCGACCTGGGCCTGCGCCAGGCCGGCGAACTGCTGCGCCAGGGTGGCGCGACGAGCGGGCAAGTGCTGCTGATCGCCGACGGCGTCGAGGCTGGCCGCGGCGCCGACGCGCAACGCGCGGCCGCGCGCCTGCGCGCACAGGGGTACCAAGTCTCGGTGCTCGGCGTGGGCACCGCGAACGCCGCGCCGCTGACCGACCCGACGGGCCGGCTCGCACGCGCTGAGAACGGCCAGGTGGAATTGCCGCGCCTCGACGCCGCGACCCTGCAGTCGATCGCGCAGGCCGGCGGCGGCCGCTACCAGGCCATCACCGACGACGGTACCGCGTTGCGTGCGCTGCTCGACGCCGGCCACGCCAAGCCCGTCGACGATCACGCCCAGGACCGCTCGTTGGCCACCGCCTGGCAGGAGTTCGGCCCGGTACTGGCCGTGCTGCTGCTGCCGCTCGGCGCGCTGGCCTTCCGGCGCAACTGGCTCGTGAGCACCGCGCTGCTCGCCACGCTTGCGGCCACATCGCAAGGCGCATCCGCGTCGACCTGGTCCGACCTGTGGCAGCGACCGGACCAGCAGGCCGCCAGGGCGCTGGCCAAGGGCGACTACGTCGCCGCTGCCAAGGTGGCGCCGGATGCCGGACGGCGCGGCAGCGCGCAGTACGAGCTCGGCAACTACGCCGACGCGCTGCAGGATTTCGCCAGCACGCATGGCGCCGACGCCGACTACAACCGCGGCAACGCGCTGGCCCGTCTCGGGCGCTATCCGCAGGCCGTCGCGGCCTACGACCAGGCCATCGCCGAGACGAGCGACAACGCGGACGCCAAGGCCAACAAGGCGGCGGTGGAGGCGCTGATGAAGCAGGCGCCGCCGCCGCAGGGGTCGAAGTCGCGGCCGGCCCAGAAGCCCCAGGCCGGGCAGCAGCAAGGCCAGCAGCAGGGACAAGGGTCGGGCCAGCCGTCGCAGTCGACGCAAGGCGGCGCGAAGGGCAGATCGAAGGCGCCTTCGCCAGGCCAGTCCGGCACGGGCCAGCCGGACGCGGCCAAGCCGGGGGGCGCGCCGCCGACCCAAGGCGCGGCCCAGCAGGCCGGCGGCTCGGCTTCGAAGCCACCGGGAGCGGCCCGCGGCCAAGCGACGGCCCAGCACGACGAGGATGCGAACAAGGCCGCGCAAGATGCGCAGGCTCGCGACGGTCGCGACGGGCAGGATGGCGCATCGTCGTCGCCGGCGAGCCCGCCTGCCAACGCGTTCTCGCAGGCCTTGCAGAAGCTCGCGCAATGGGCGGCCGGCAAGAAGGACGATGCGGCGCCCACGCAAGGGGCCGCCTCCGCGCCGGCAGGTGCCGGCCCGGCCGTCGGTGGGCATGCCCAGCCGCCCGCCGCGCCGCTGGACACCGCCGCGCAGCCGCTCGACAGCGAAGAGAAGCTCGCGGCCAGGCAATGGCTAGCCCGCATCCCCGACGACCCGGGCGGCCTGCTGCGCCGCAAGTTCCTCTACCAGTATCGCCAGCGCGCGCAGCAGCAGTCTGGCTCCGGCGCCGACTGAGGCCGCGCCGACGTGAATGCCCAGAGGTGATCGCCATGACCGAACTTGATCTTCCGGGCCGGTGCCGGCACGCGCGATCGGCGCGCGTCGCCGCGGCCTTCGCACTGGGCCTGCCGCTGGCCTGCTTGGCCGCCGTGCGATCCGAAGTGGACAGCACCACGGTCACGTTGGGCGAGCCCTTCACCTTGACCATCGCCCGGGATGGCAACGGCCCCGGCGCGCAGCCCGACCTCGCGCCGCTGCGCAGGGACTTCGCGGTGCTGGGCACCGAGGCCTCGAGCGAGACCAGCATCGTCAACGGAGCGCGCTCCGATCGCACGAAGTGGATCGTGCGTCTGCAGCCCCTGCATGCGGGCAGCACGCAGATCCCTGAACTCTCGGTGGGCAGCGAACACACGGCGCCGATCGCGCTGAGCGTCGGCGCGCCGTCTCCGGCCGCGAAGGCCGAGATGGCGGAGCACGCCTTCATCGAGACCGACGCACCGCCGGCCGGGCGATCGCCGTACGTGCAGCAGCAGGTGCCCTACACGGTGCGGCTGTTCGTCGACGGCGACGTCCAGTCCGGCAGTCTCGAGCCGCCCGATGCCGGCCCCGACGCGGTGGTCGAGCAGATCGGCAAGGAGACGCGCGGCACGGCATCACGGCATGGCCGCGACTACACCGTCATCGAACGCCGCTACGCCATCTCGCCGGAGCGCAGCGGGCCGCTCAAGATCGCGCCCGCGACATTCCAGGGGACGGCGATCGTTCCCGCGGCACCGGGCACGGCCGACGCCGATCCCGCCGACGACCTGATGGCGCGCATGCTGCGCAACTCGCCGTTCGCCAATGATCCGATGTTCCGCAACGGCCTGATGTCGGGCTTGGGCGGCGCCAGCACGACGCGCACGCTGACCGCGCACGGGGCTGCGCTGTCGATCGACGTGCAGGCGCGTCCGAGCGGCGCGACGCTGCCCTGGCTGCCGGCCCGGCAGGTCACGCTGACCGACAGCTGGGCGAGCGCGCCGCCGCACTTCACCGTGGGCGAGCCGGTCAGCCGCGTCATCACGATCGAGGCCAAGGGGGTCGCGGCCTCGCAGATCCCGACGCTGTCGCCGCCGGCCCCGGCCAACGCGCGCGTCTATCCCGAGTCGGTCGACAACCAGAGCCACCTCGATGGCGGCTCGATCGACGGCGTGAGCCGGCAGACGGTGACCTACATCCCTTCGGCCACCGGAACGCTGGACGTTCCCGCGTTGCAGCTGGCGTGGTGGGACACCGCCGCCAACGCGCAGCGCAGCGTCGCGCTGCCGGCGCGGCGGTTCGACGTCGCGCCAGGCGCGGGCGGCCTGCAGTCCCGGGCCCCGGCGCCGCAGGCCGATGCGCAGGCGCCCGCAACCGCGGCAGCGGCTTCCGCCAGCGAGCCGGCGCCGTCGGCCTGGGCGAGCCGGATGGCGGCCTTCGTGCAACGCGCGTCCGCGGACTGGCGGCAGGTTATCGCGATCGTCGCGGCGCTCGCGGTGCTCGCCGTCGCGCTGGCGGCATCGCGGTGGCGGCACCGCACGGGCGTCGCCCCCACCGACCCGACGATCCGCGAGGAGCCGGCGATCGCGGAGCCCGCCGCCAGGCCCGACAAGCGAACCTGCCTCAGGGCGCTTCACGACGCGTGCCGGGCCGGCGACGCAGCCTCCGCCGCCAAGGCCTTGCTGCAGCTGGCGAGCCTCCAATGGCCGGCCGACCCGCCACGCGGCCTCGGCGCGCTCGCGGCGCGCGTGGCCGTCGGCGCCGAGGAGATCACTGCACTGGACCGCTGCCTCTACGGCGCGGCGCCGGCTGGCTGGGACGGCGCGCCGCTGTGGGCCCGGCTCAAGGATGGACTGCGTCCCGCGACGCGACGCGCGCGCAGCGATCCCGACATCGACGACCTCTACGCCGACGCGCGGCATGCGCACTGACGCGTCGTGGATTCAACGGCTGTCGCGGGGCAGCTTGTCTGCCGCGTCGAACCGGCGCCCCAGCCTCCGCGCCAGAGCGAAGAGAAGTCGCACCACGACGACGTTCGCGACGAGATACAGCGCGATGCAAGGCACGAGGAGCAGAAGAGCCAGAGCGGTCATCGGCGAAGCGGTCGTCAGAAGCGGAGCGTCACGGCGGCCACCGCATGTGCGGGAAGCTCGAACGCCACGACGACGTCGCCGCCCGATCGGCGCCATCCCATCGGCTCGACCTGCAGCTCGGATGCCGAGCGCAATCGACGCACCTGGTCGATGCTCGGATGCAGCGGCGAACCCATGACTTGCCACGACCGCTTGGCGTTCGCATGTTCCTCGTCGATCCGTTCGACGAATACGGCAACCGGATCGGCCGCGCTCCTGATCGTCAATTCCAATGTCTCGCTCGCGATCGGATGCCGCGGGAACGCGTGGTTGGTGCACAGGGCAATCAGCGTCCCGTCGGGCGATCGGGCCGCGGTCACGTTCACGGTCGCATGATCACCGGCCAGCGCCAGGCGTTCGCGGCCCAGTCTCGCCAGCAACTGCACGGCGCGGTAGCTCGGCTTGGGCACGTCGTTGACCGTGAGCAGCCCGAAGCCACCGTGGAACGGCAACGACGAGAAGTAGTTCTCCTCGAAGATGTCGGAGAACGTCCAGTAGCTGTAGGCCTTGACCAGGTGGTCGACGTCGAGGAAGTTCTTGGCGACGAAGGCGGCCGCGTAGGGGTCGTCGTGCTGGTCGAAGAACGGGTTGGAAGTGGTGCTCCATTCGGTGTAGTACACGGGCAGCTCGCCGGCCTCGCGGCACGCCTGCTCGGTGCGATGCTTGAGCACGTCGCGCGTGGCGAGCGCCAGCTGCTGCTCCGTGTCGTCGCCCGGCTTGCCGAGCGCGTCGGTCGGGTAGTGGTGCGTGGTGACGAAGTCGCAGGCGATGTTGCCGGCGCGGCAGAAGTCGATGAACTCGGGAATCCATTCGTCGTTGGCGGTGGCCGGGCCGCCGACGCGCAGGCCCGGATCGATCGCCTTGATGGTGTTGGCGGTGATCTTGTAGAGGTCGAAGTAGCCGGCCTGGCCGCCGGTCCAGAACGCGTCGAGATTGGGCTCGTTCCAGACCTCGAAGAACCACGTCTTGACTTCGGCCAGGCCGTAGCGCTCGATGCAGTGCCGCACGAACTGGTCGATCAGCGTGCACCACGCCTGCGGATCGCGCGGCGGCGTGATGTTGCCGCGGTAGTTGAAGACGGTCTGGCTGCCGGAGGCCAGCGTCGAGGGCATGAAGCTCAGCTCGACGAACGGCTTCATGCCGATCTCGCGCAGGAAGTCGAACACGATGTCGACGTTGCGAAAGCCGTAGAGGAGCTTGTCCTGCTCGTCGAGCAGCACGGCCATGTCGTCGTCGAGGACGCCGTGGAAGCGCACGTACTGGACGTGGAGGTCGGCGCGCGCCCGCCGCATCTGCGTCTGCCAGTCGGCGCGCAAGGTCATCAACGCATGGTTGCTGCCGATCGTGTGCGACCAGACGTGGTTCAGGGGCGTGCTGGGCGCGAGCGGATCGCAGGCGAAGCTGGGCATGGGCGTGGACTCGTGGCGGCCCGGCGCCAACGACGTTCGCGCTGCGGGACCTTCAAATGCCACGTTGCAACCCACGCGCCCGTCGCGGCGCGCCAATGCACAGCTTGACGCAAGTCTGCGAGCGTCTTCTGCCGACGAATGATCGAGACGCCGGTAGAAAGCGCCGCGCACCGGATACCTGGAAAGTACGAACCCGGCTCGAACGACATGCCCAACGACCACTACGACCTGATCGTCATCGGCTCCGGCCCGGGCGGCGCAAGCCTGGCCCATCGCCTGGCGCCCACCGGCAAGCGCATTCTGATCCTGGAGCGCGGCGACTTCCTGCCTCGCGAGACCGGCAACTGGAGTTCGGAGGTCGTGTTCGTCCAGGGCCGCTACCAGGCGCCGGAGACCTGGTTCGACGCCGGCGGCCGCAGGTTCCATCCGGGACTGCACTACTGCGTCGGCGGCAACTCGAAGGTCTACGGTGCGGCGCTGTTCCGGCTGCGCGAACGCGACTTCGAGGCCGTCGCGCACGCCGACGGCGTCTCGCCCGCGTGGCCCGTGAGCTATGCCCAGTTCGAGCCCTACTACGCGCAGGCCGAGGCGCTGTTCCATGTGCACGGCCAGCGCGGCGAAGATCCGCACGAGCCGCCCTCCAGCGGCCCGTTCCCGTGGCCCGCGGTCGCGCACGAGCCGCGCATCCAGACGCTGAGCGATCGCCTCGCGGGCGAAGGCCTCAAGCCCTTCCACATGCCGCTGGGCATCCTGCTGGACGAGCAGGACGGCCGCGCGACCAAGGCGAGCAAGTGCATCCGCTGCGACGCCTTCGACGGCTTTCCGTGCGCGCTCGACGCCAAGGCCGACGCGCAGGTCATGTGCATCGATCCGATGCTGGCCACGCACGACAACGTCACGCTGCTGACCGGCGCGCTCGTCACTCGGCTCGAGACCGACGACGGCGGCCGGCGCGTGTCGACCGTCTGCGTCGAGCGCAAGGGCGCGGCGGAGCGCTACTCGGCGGACGTCGTCGTCGTCGCCTGCGGTGCGCTCAGCAGCGCGCTGCTGCTGCTGCGCTCGGCGTCGCCGGATCATCCGGACGGCCTGGCCAACGGCTCCGACCAGGTCGGCCGCAACTACATGCGCCACAACCAGTCGGTGCTGATGGCGCTGTCGCGCGAGCCCAACGAGACGGTGTTCCAGAAGACGCTCGCCGTCAGCGACTACTACTTCGGCGCCGACGACTGGGAGTTCCCGCTGGGCCTGATCCAGATGACCGCGAAGTCGCATCCGGAGCAGATCCGCGCCGAGGCGCTGCCGGCGTGGATGGAGTGGATGCCCGACATGCCGTTCGACATGATGGCCCGCCACGCGCTGGACTTCTGGCTGTCGAGCGAGGACCTGCCACGGCCCGAGAACCGCATCCGGATGGACGCGGACGGTCGCGTCGTGCTCGAACTCACGCCGAACAACCTGGAGGCGCACGACCGGCTGCGCGGCAAGCTCAAGAGCCTGCTCCAGCCGATCGGCGCGCATCCGCACCTGTTCGACCGCAACCTGTATTTCGGCAAGGACATCCCGCTCGGCGGCACCGCGCACCAGGCCGGCACCGTGCGCTTCGGCACCGACCCGGCCACCTCGGTGCTGGACGTCGACTGCAAGGCGCACGAGGTCGACAACCTCTACGTCGTCGATGCCGGCTTCTTCCCGTCCATCGGCGCGGTCAATCCGACGCTGACCATCATCGCCAACGCGTTGCGTGTCGCGGATCGACTCCGCGCCAGGCTCGGCGCGTGATACCACTTTTCTAGAAAGGACGTCCATGAGCACTCCCCAAGGCACGCCGGCCGATGCGCGCCCGGTTCCCGACCCGCCGATGCCGCAGAGCCTGGTCGGCCAGGTCGCGCTCGTCACGGGCGCCAACTCGGGCATCGGCCGCGAGGTCGCCCTCGGCCTGGCGAAGGCCGGCGCGGACGTCGCGGTGAACTACGTCGCCGATCCGGCCTCGGCCGATGCGGTCGTCGCGCAGATCCGAGCGCGGGGCCGCCGCAGCATCGCGGTGCATGCCGACGTCAGCCAGGAGGCGGATGTCGAGGCCATGTTCGCCCAGGTCGTGGCGGAGTTCGGCACGCTGCACATCATGGTCTGCAACGCGGGCCTGCAGCGCGACTCGGCATTCGACCAGATGACGCTGGCGCAGTGGAGCACGGTCATCGGCGTCAACCTGACCGGCCAGTTCCTCTGCGCGCGCTCCGCGGTGCGCGAGTTCAAGCGGCGCGGCATGGCGCCGGTGTCGACCGCGCTGGGCAAGATCCTGTGCATGAGCTCCGTCCACCAACGCATTCCCTGGGGCGGCCACGCCAACTATGCCGCCTCGAAAGGCGGCGTCATGCTGCTGATGCAGACGATGGCGCAGGAGCTCGCGCCGCTGCGAATCCGCGTCAACAGCATCGCGCCCGGCGCGATCCGCACGCCCATCAACACGGCGGCCTGGAACACGCCGGCGGCCTACGACCAGTTGATGACGCTGGTGCCGTACGGCCGCATCGGCGAGCCCAGCGACATCGCGCAGGCCGCGGTCTTCCTGGCGTCGGACGCGGCGGACTACATCACCGGCGCGACGCTGTTCGTCGACGGCGGCATGACGATGTATCCGGGCTTCCAGGACAAGGGTTGAGCGCCATGAACGTCCTGTCGCACCTGCCCGCGCTGCTGCTGCTGGCGCGCGTGCTCCTCGTGTGCATGTTCCCGTTCAGCGCCCTCGACAAGGTACTGCACTGGAACGACGCATTGAAGCAGGCCGACTCGGGCTGGCTGCCCGGAAGCCCGATCCTGCTGGTGCTGGCCATGATCACCGAGGTCGTCACGCCGGTCTGCATCGTCGCGGGGTGGCATGCCGAGCTTGCCGCGCTGGTGCTGATGGCGTTCTGCGTGGCCACGGCGCTGGTCTACCACCCGTTCTGGACCCAGGGCGACTTCTGGGCGCAGGGCGACAGCGTGGCGCGCGGCCACTTCTGGGACTTCACGAAGAACCTCGGGCTGGCCGGCGGCTTGCTGCTGGTGGTGCTGGGCGTGGCTTTCGCGGGAGGCGGTCGATGAGCGAACGATCCGATTCGACCAGGCCGAAGACCGGCTACTGGCATCTGTGGACGGACGGCGACGGGTTCAGCCACCACGCGTGGTGCGCGCTCGCGAACTTCGAGCTGCAGCGCATGGGCGGTGCCGCGCCCCAGTGGAACGACGCGATGCAGCGCGGCGAGGCCACCGTGATCTTCTCGGTCCAGCCGGTCGGATGGGTCGGCGACTGGCACGAGAATCCGAAGCCGCAATGGATCGTGCCGTTGAGCGGGCGCTGGTGGGTCGAGGCGATGGACGGCCATCGCGTGGAGATGGGGCCGGGCGAGTTGTCCTTCGGCGGCGACCAGCGCTGCGTCAAGGATGCGCAGGGCCGTTTCGGGCATCGCTCCGGCACGCTCGGCGACCAGCCGGCGCACCTGATGATCGTCCAGCTGCACATCGAGCCGGTCGCCGCGGCCTGCCACTGGCGCTGAGGCGATATGGCCGATCGGCTCGTCCCGCGCTACGAGCAGTTCGACGCGAGCTTCGCGTCGTTCGTGCTGGCCAATGCGGCGCTAGAGCCCTTGCTCGAAGGCTGTCGCTGGCTCGAAGGCCCCGTGTGGTTTGCCGATCACGAGTTCCTGCTCGTCAGCGACATTCCCAACGACCGCACGCTTCGCGTGACCGAGCGCGGCGAGGTCAGTGTCTTTCGGCAGCCCGCGGGCTATCCGAACGGCCACGCGCGCGACCGCGAAGGCCGGCTCATCGAGTGCTCCCATCTGCATCGCGCCGTGCGGCGCACGAACCCTGACGGCGACATCGAGACGCTCGCGGATCGCTATCTGGGCAAGCGGCTCAACGCGCCCAACGACGTCGTCGTGAAGAGCGACGGCACGATCTGGTTCACCGATCCGCACTACGGCATCGAGACCGACTACGAGGGCAGCAAGCAGTTGCCGGAGCTGGGTCCGTCGGTCTATTGCCTCGACCCGGAGACGAACGAACTGACGCTGGTCGCGGATGGCTTCGACGGCCCCAACGGCCTGGCCTTCTCGCCCGACGAGCGCACGCTCTACATCGCGGAGTCCGGCAGGCAGTTCGACCCGGCGCCCAAGCGCGTGCTGCGCGCGCTCGACGTGCATCCAACGGCGCCCCGCCTGCGCAACGGCCGCGATCTTCACGCGGTGTCCCCCGGCTACATCGATGGATTGCGCTGCGACGTCGACGGCAACGTCTGGGTGACCGCGGGTGACGGCATCCATGTGCTGTCCGCGCATGGGGCGTTGCTGGGCAAGATCCTCCCGCCGGCCGCGGTGCAGAACTTCTGCTTCGGTGGACGCCATCGCAGCCGCCTGTTCATCTGCTCGGCGGGCTCGCTGCATGCGCTGAGCGTCAATCGCCGAGGCGCTCGATGGCCATGAGCGAAGGACATCGCGCAATATCGGGGTGCCTGCTCGGCATCGAGTGCTTCCGGCGCTTCGTCGGCGATCTGGATCGCTCGATCGAGTTCTATTGCGACGCGCTCGGGTTCGAACTCGACATGGTCGGCTTCCATGCCGATGCGGGCCCGACCATCGATGGTTCAACCAGGTCGCGTGCGCGCAGGCAAGCGGTGCTCGTCCTCGGACGCGAATCGATCGAGCTGCTGGCGCTCGAATCCGATACCGATGGGCGCGCGTCGGTCCCCGGAAACACGCCCGCATGCAGCCTGGCTTTCCAGCATTTGGCCGTCGTCGCTGCCGACATGGCGGCCGCCTGCGCGCGCCTGTCGCGATTCGCGCCGACGATGATCTCTGCGCAGGGGCCGGTCCGGCTGCCGCCGTCGACGGGGTCGGCCACCGCGCTGAAGTTTCGGGACCCCGATGGACATCCGCTCGAGCTGATCGCGTTTCCTGCAGGAACGGGAGACGAACGCTGGCAACGCCAAGAGCGCGATGCGGTCACGCTGGGCATCGACCATTCGGCCATCGTCGTCGCCGCCGCGGATCGCAGCATTGCGTTCTATCGCGACATCCTGGGTTGCTCGGTGTCGGGGCGTCAGACGAATCATGGCGCCGGGCAGGACGATCTCGATGGTCTTCGGGCCGTCGAGGTCGATGTCGTGGCCATGCGTCCCGCCGCCTCGGCGACCCCGCACCTGGAGTTGCTGGGTTATCGGCAACCGTTCCCCAGCGCCGGTGGGTCGAGTCGTCAACTGGCGACGTCGACCGGAGACTGCATCGTATGGACCGCGCACGACATCACCGACATCGCGGCGCGACTGGCACTCGCCGGAATGCAGTTCGTCGTCGGGCCTGCCGGCGCGGACGACCCTGACGAATTGTTGCTGCTCGATCCGGACGGGCACGCCCACCTGCTGCTGTCCGATAGCTGAGCATCGCAGCGGCGGCGGCCGTGCGGATTTCACGGAACCTTCGTGCAGGAGGATACTCATTACATTGGCACAAATGTACTATCACTCGTGCCGGCGTCGCTGCAGATGCCAGACGCCACGTGATCCAGGAGCCCGGGCTTGAACAGGATTCTCACCATGCTGGCATGCGCGCTGATTGGCGCGGCATTGTTCGCGGGCGGGGCGTGGTGGCATGCGTCGCATGGCGCGCATGTCGCCTCGCCGACGGCGGCCACGGCGGCGCCTGCGCCGGTGGCGAGCGTCGCGCCAGCCCCGAGCGCGCCCTCGATCCGCCATCCGATCGCCGCCGCATCCGCAGCGTCGCGCGAAGCTCCCATAGGATTCCAGGGCGCGCTGATCGACCTGTTCGGCGACCGGGCGGTGGCCGCGTACTTCCGCCCGGACGACTTCGCCCATCGCTTCGCGGCGACCGTCGACAACCTCGGCCGTTCCGCCGCGCCCGCCGGCATGTGGCCGATGGTGCCCGCCTCCGGACGCTTCGCGACGAATCGCGACGCGAGTGGCCGCGAGACCATCAGCGACGAGAACGCGAGCCGCTACGCGCCGTACGTCGTCTTGCTCGAGCGCGTCGATCTCAGGGGACTGGTGCAGGACTACGTGGATCTCTACCCGGACATCCAGCACGCCTACGAGGCACTGGGCTATCCAAACGGCTACTTCAACGACCGCCTGGTCGACGTCCTCGACCAGTTGATCTCCGCGCCGGTGCCTGCGGCGCCGCTGCACGTGCATCTTCCGAGCGTCGCCGGGAGCGTCCAACCGACGCGGCCCTGGTTGCTCTACGAATTCGACGATCCCTCGTTGGCGTCGCTGAGCGCGGGCCAGAAGCTGCTGCTGCGCATCGGCCCCGCGAACGAGCGGCGCGTCCAGGCGCGCCTGGTGGAACTGCGGCGACTGCTGGTCGCCAGATGAAGGAAGCGAGATGGCATCCGAGATCACGCGAAGAGTCCGGGCCCGGTGGCTGCGTTTCGGCGCGGCGCTGGCGGTGGCCGGCTTGTCAGTCGGTATGGCCGCGATGCTGATGCATGCCGGACCGAAGGCGCCGACCGCGACCGTGCAGGCGGCGTCGATCGCGTCGGCCACGACCGGCACGGTCGACGCCTCCGACTGGATGGCCTTGACCGGTTTCGAGCGCTCGACGCTGGAGCCCCTGCACGAGCACTGGGCGACGCTGGACGCGTCGTCGCGGGCGCGCTGGATCAACGTCGCCGACCGCTTGAAGGGAAGGCCGGAGGTCATCGTCGCCAGGGCGCAGCGCCGCATGGCGGCGTGGCAACGGCTGACGCCGGAGCAACGCGCTGCGGCACGCGTCGGCTATGCCTTGGGCTCGCACCTCACGGCCAAGGAGCGTCACGCTCGGTGGCTGGCTTACCAGGCCAGTGTGCGCACGGTGCCATCGCCAGCGCCGGATGCGGCGATCTCGACGGCGGCACCGTTGGGCCAGACGTTCCGGCCGACGCCCGTGGCGCTGGCGATCACGAACGAACGGACCCCCCCGCCTTTCCATGCCCGGGCGACCGGAGCGGCGCCTGTCGCCGCGACAGGGCGCGACGCCAGTTGAAGTTGCGGGGGGTGCAAGGTCAACGCCGCTGCGGCCTGGCCGAGCCGATCGCGCGAGTACAAACAGGCGTGCGGCTTGCTGCTGCCGGCTGATCTTTCCCGCCTGGCTTCACGCACTGTCGATCGACCCACTGCTGCTGGGAGGCGCGAGCGCATTGTCCCTGGCAATGGATATCAGCGCGCGTCCCCAGAAGATGGCGATGATGAACGTCGTCAGGCCAGTGACGGTGACATTCGGCACGGTGCTCGTCGCTTGGCCGCATGTTCTTCGAGGTAGAGCAGTTGGTCGCGCAACGTCAACGAATTGGACTTGGGGTGACATTTGACGTTGTGCTGCGCGGGAGCCCCAACCTCAGTCCCCAGTCGAGGTGCAACCGAGTTAAGAGTTGAAGGGTGAGAGTTCAGACTTCGGTGACGCTGTCGATATTCGCTTGAGATGGAACTCGCCGGGCCGCCAGATCAATGACTTGGCGAACCAGGCGTCAGCACCTCCAGCAGGCTTCGCAAGCGGAAGACTCAGGTATCACGAGATGAGTCCGGACTCGCTTATGCGAGCAGACACGACACCTTGATGCGAGGGATGGGCTGGCGACCGGCCCGCCAGCGTGACGCGGCGATTCTTGCGTTGCCTTGGAAGTCCAGATGTCGAACAAACCTAAACGGTTGCTGCCCGTCACGATTTCAGGTCGCACAACCGCTTTGATTTCTCAAACAGACGCCCACAGCAATCCGAAAATTGGGCGGATGTTTGGAGGCGCATTCGGCTCACTGCGTTTTGGCGACCATCTCGAAATCGCTACGGTACTCGTCGAGCACCTGGCGCGTGAAGCGCCCGATCGCCGCATACTCGAACTCCGTGAGGTTGGCGAGCGACACCCGCGCCGAGGTGTTGACGACCTCGAAGCCGTTGCCGGGCAACAGAACCACGCCCGTCTCTTCGGCGAGCCGGAACAGGAAAGGTGTTCCCAGGTCCTGCTTGACGAACCACGTCTCGAACGCCGGCCCGTACAGCTGGCCGCCGATCTCCTGCAGGTCGATCAGCGTGTAGTAGTCGACGTCGTTCGCTTCGTGCGACGGTGCCACGCCCATCGCCGTGAACAGCGTACGGTAGCGGTTGCGGATCAACTGCTTGGCACCCGCCTTGTAGCGGTGCTCGCGATCCATCAGCCCGTTGAGCGCGAACAGCGCCATCTGAAGTTGCTGCGGAACGGACAGGCCCGCGGTGTGATTCAGCGCGACGGCCCGGCTGTCGGCCACCAGACGATCGATGAAGACGAGCTTGCGTGGCGCTGTCGTCAGCGTGGCGTAGCGCGTATCGAGTTCGCGCTTGACGGGTTCCGGCAGGCCTTCCAGGGTCGCGTCGAACACGTTGTCCGCGTGCACGGCGATGGCCCCCAGCCGCCAGCCCGTCGCCCCGAAGAACTTGGAGAACGAGTAGACGCACAACGTGTTGCGCGGGCATTTGGCGAACAGCGACACGAAGTCGTCCGCGAACGTGCCATAGACATCGTCGGTGACGATCATCAGGTCGGACCGCTTCTCGCTGACCAGCTTCGCCAGCTGATCGAGCACGGCGTCCGACAGCTTGGTGGACGGCGGGTTGCTCGGGTTGACGAGACAGAACACCTTGATGGCCGGGTCGAGCAGCTTGTCGATCTCGGACTGCGGCAGCTGCCAATCGGCATGCTCGTCCATCCGGATGTCGACGACCTCCAGGCCGTATTCAGCCAGCACCGGGATCTCGAGATACGGCGAGAAGATCGGCGTGGCGATGGCGATGCGATCGCCCGGTGCGATCAGGCGGTTGGCGCGCAGGCTCTGGAAGATGTAGGTCATCGCCGCGGTGCCACCCTCGGTCGCGAACACCGAGAAGTCGCCAGCAGGCGGCACCGGACCGAACATCTCCTGGCGCAGGTAGGCCTTCACGATCTCCTCGACATGCACGAGCATGCGCGGCGGCGTCGGGTAGCTGCAGCCCAGGAATGCGCCGACCATCTCGAACAGGAACGCCTCCTGGTCGAGGCCCAGTTGATCCTTCACGTACGACAGCGCCGAGCGCAGGAAGCGCACGCCGTCGGTCAGCCGATGCGCCGTGGCATAGGCATCGAAGCGCTGCACGATGCCTTCCGATTCGGGCAGGCCGCCGAAGCCGCTGTCGAGATACGAATACGAACGCTCGGCCTCGCGCATCGAGAAGTCGCCGAGCGACAGGAATGCCCAGCGTGGCAACGTCGCGAGAAAGTTCGGGTTGCCGCGGCCTGCGTTGAGCATCAAGCGCTGCGCATCGGTGGTCGCCACCGCGATGAGCTTGTCCTTCAGCTCGAAGGGGCTCAGGGAGGCGAACTGGCTGTAGTCGGGTGCGTTCATGGGATGTCCGGTTCTTGTCTATGTGGAATCAGGGTCCGGCGTTCGTCTTGACGATGCCGACGATCACGGGGCCCCAGAGGGTCAGGAAGACGTTGGCGACCGCGTACGTGACGGTGAAGGCCACGACGGGCGTCGCATTGCCAGCCTTGGCCAGCAACGCCGCGAAAGCCGGATTGGCGCTGCGCCCGCCGGCGACGCATGCGAGCGCCTCGATCGGGTTGCGGATGCGCAGCACGAAGTACGAGAAGAAGAACGTGACGACCTGCGGGATCAGCGTGACACACACACCGAGCAGCAACAGCGTCAGGCCGGACTTCTGGATCGCGACGAGCGCCTGCGGGCCGGCGGAGATCCCGACGATGCCCACGAACACCGCCAGGCCGAAGTCGCGCAGGAACGTCGACGCGCCGACGGGCAGCGCGGCGAAGCTCGGGTGCACGCTGCGAAGCCAGCCGAAGAACAGCCCCGAGAGCAGGCAGCCGCCACCGCTGCCGATGGAGATCGGCACGCCGGCCAGCCTGAACTGGATCAGCCCGATGAGCATGCCCACCAGCATGCCGATGCCGAAGAAGACGAAGTCCGTCGCCGCCGCAGCGGAGACCTTGTATCCGATCTTGCCCTGCACGCGATCGAGGTCGCTCGGGCTGCCGACCAGGTGCAGCTCGTCACCCGTGTGCAATTGCAGCTGGTTCAGGATCGGCAGCTCGATCCCCATGCGCCTGACGAGCGTGAGGAAGACGCCGTGGCGGGTGGCCGCGTTGGCCTTGTCGTGGATATCGGCAACCGTGCGTCCGCTCAACGCCTTGTTGGTCAAGACGAGTTCGCGGCTCTCCTGCACCAGGCGCATGCCAGTCGGGGCATCGACTTCGCGGCCAAGCGTGGCAGCGAGGTTCTCAAGGACGGCCGGTGTCCCGGTGACCGCGACGAGGTCGCCGGCGAGGATGCACGTCGTGTCACTGACCTCGATCGTCTTGCCATCGCGCACGATGGCCTCGACGGAGGCATCGGACATCTCGGCGTCGAGGGCCAGTGTTGTCTTGCCAACCGCCGGACTGGTCGCGCCAATCGAATACATGCGGGTGTCGACACCCCTGATCGCATCGAACTGACCCGGGTCGAGCTCCTGCTTGCCACCGGCAAGCGATGCCGCGAGCTTCACGGCTTCGGCGCGGATGTCCCACTTCATCACCCTCGGCAGGAACCAGGTGACCATCAGGATGGGGCCGAGCGAGCCGAAGATGTAGCAGACCGCGTAGCCGACGGCCACGTTGGTCTGCATCGTCTTCATCAACTCGGGCGACAGGCCCAGGCGCGCGATCGCGTCCCCCGCCGTGCCGATGATGGCCGACTGCGTCAGGCCACCCGCCGCGAGTCCTGCCGCCATGCCGCGGTCGAGGCCGAACGCCCACGCCGCCAGCAGCACGCACAGCAGCCCGGTGACGCACATCACGAAGGACGAAGCCAACTGGTTGAGCGAGCGCCGGTTCAGCGCGTGGAAGAACTGCGGGCCACCCTGGAAGCCGACCGCGTAGATGAACAGCGCGAAGAAGATCGCCTTGATGCCGGGGTCGATGGCGACACCCAGTTGTCCGATCACCACGCCCACGAGCAGCGTCCCGGCGATTCCTCCGAGCGTGAAGCTGCCGATCTTCAGGCGCCCGACGAGGTAGCCCAGCGAGACGGTGAGAAAGAGCGCGAGCAGCGGCTCGGCCGTGAAGAGGCGATGCAGGATGTCCATGGGGCTTTCGAGTGGCCGGCGCGCAGTGTGGAGAAGTCGTCCGCGCGATGAATGTGTGCGGAATGGTTCACAGCTTGGGGGGACGCGGGACCTGCGTCTGTGCGCTGTCGCACCTGCCCGCTTGGCGGCGTCGTGCGAGGGGTCGCGTTCACCCGATCGGCGATTCAATCAAGGCGGTGATCGACAAGGCTCGTGCTAGTGCAGTGCGCGCTGCGGCATGTCGATGATGAACACGCAACCCGTACCGGGCACGTCGCGCACGCCCAGGACGCCGCCATCGGCCTCGACCGCACGCCGCGCGATGGACAGACCCAGGCCCAGGCCGCTTCGATCCGCTCCGGTCTGCGTGAACGGCTTGAACATCGTCTGGGTCGCTCCGTGCGGCAGGCCCCCGCAATGATCCGAGACCTCGATGAGGATCCGAGCGCCATCAGCGTGCGTTTTCAGGACAACCTGGGTTCCCGCATGCGTGAACTTGAACGCGTTCTGGAGCAGGTTCGCCAGCGCCGCGAGAAGGTGCTCGCGGTCTCCAGAAATGCCGAGAAACGGATCCACCTGCGATACCACCAGTGCGCATCCTCGCGCCGCCGCATCGAGGCCGGCAGCACGTGAGGCATCCGCGATGAACTCCGACACGGAAAAGATCTCGCTGGCGGAAGCGTTGGCAACCCCGCGCACCTGCGACATCGAGTCGCCGAGCATCGTCGAGAGCGAACTCAAGGATCGCCGTACGAGCGCTCCTGTGGCCCCGCCGACGGGAAGCAGGCCAAATTCGAGTGCCTGGAAGGCAAGCGTGGCGGTTTGCAGGACGTTGCGCAGTTCGTGCACAAGCACCCCCAGGCGCTCGTTTTCCGCGGCGGTGCGGGCATCCGCCACCCGAGCGTCACGCTGCTGTCCGAACTCGATCACGGCATCGGCGATCGCGTTGTCCAGGCAACGGTTCAGCGTGCGGAATTCGTCGACGGTGAAGGGGGTGTCGCTCTCCACGGCCAAGTCGGTGATCGCCTGGCAGAGATCGCCGTAGTCGTGGACGACCGCATCGACGGTGAAGCCCAGCTGCAGCAGCTCGCCACCGTGCACCGCTGCGCTTGACCCGATTTCGGACAACATCGAAGCGTCACCGCCGGAGGCGCCGGAGATCCTCATGCTCTCCGCGTCCAGCCCGTTCTCTTCCGCGCCGAGCGTGCGGGTCAGCTGGTCGATGAAGAGCGGAATGCCGTTGGCGAGTTGCGCGGGGGTGGCTGCGCGGGATGGACGCTTCGCGACCTTCGCCTTGCAGCGCTCTATCAAGTCCGCGCGGTTGTCCAACAGAAACTGATGCATGAAATTCCAGTGTTGATCCGAGCGTCTCGCGTTCGAGCGACCGAGCGACCGAGGTGTTTCCGCGCGCTCGCCTCGAAAGGGACTTGCGGTCAGCGTGCGTCATCACGCGCCCCCCGTCTGTACGACCCCGCACAATGGGACTCGTTCGAGAAGAAAAAGGATCGAGGTGCGATGACAGGCGCCCGCATTGCCTCTACAACAGGTTACACACTCAGAGAGTCACCATGAGTTCGAGATGCAGCGTCCTCGTCGCCGACGACAACCGCGATGCGGCGGACTCCCTCGTCGAGCTATTGGGCGCCCTGGGTTACTCCGCCGTTGCAGCCTACGATGGCCAGCAAGCCGTCGAGGCCTGCTCCGCGCTGGAGCCCGACCTGGCGATCCTCGACATCCAGATGCCGCTCCTGGATGGATGCGCAGCTGCCCGCCTCATCCGCGCCGGCGCGAATCCGCCCGGGACGATCGCGTCGCTGTCCGCGTTGCGCCACTGGGACGAGCCGATGAAGTCGGAAGGAGGGGCCTTCGACGTCAGGCTCGCCAAGCCTGCTCGAATGGATCAGCTGAGCGAATTGCTCGCGCGGGCCGTCGGGCCGGATTCATCCCACCCGACAAGCTAGCGCAGGTCTTGTGCGATTCGATTGGGTGCGCTGACGCACAGACCCGAGCCGGGCCGAGCCGATATGTTCCGATGAACGGCAATCCATGCCGCTCCGCATCGGAAAAGCCTCGCCATGAATCCCCTCGCCTCGTTCCTCGTCGCCGCATGCGTTCTCGCGGCGTTTGCATCCGGCTACTGGCTGAGCCCCTTCGCACCGGTGCCGTTCGTCCTGCTGGCGGCCCTCATCGCCACGTCGCTCAAGATGGCGAACGCGTGGGAGAAGTTCGTCGTGTTGCGGCTCGGCAAGCTTCAGGGCGTCAAGGGCGCCGGGCTGTTCTTCATCGTCCCCGTGATCGACAGCGTGATCGCGGTGATCGATGGCCGCATCCAGACGACCGCTTTCAATGCGGAACAGGCGCTGACGCGCGACACCGTCCCCGTCAACGTCGACGCCATCATTTTCTGGCACGTGGAGGACGCCGAGAAAGCTGCGCTCGCCATCACCAACTATCGCGAAGCCATCGATCGGGTCGCGCAGACATCGCTGCGCGAGATGATCGGCTCGTCGATGCTGGCCGCCCTGCTCTCGGACCGCAAGGATGCCGACGAGCAGCTGAAGAACGAGATCGCGCTCAAGACGGCGCCGTGGGGCATCTCCATCAGCTCCGTCGAGATCCGCGACGTCGCCATCCCCGTGGCGTTGCAGGACGCGATGTCCCGCCAGGCGCAGGCCGAACGCGAGAAGCAGGCGCGCGTGATCCTCGGCTCCGCCGAAGCGGCGATCGCCGGCAAGTTCGTCGAGGCCTCCGAGATCTATGCGGGCCACCCGATCGCACTGCAATTGCGGGCCATGAACATCATCTACGAGACGACGAAGGAACGCGGCGCGACGATCCTGATGCCGAGTTCCATGGTGGAGAGTCTCAATCCCGCGGGCGCACTGGCCGCGCTCGCCTTGAAGGAAGCCGTGGTGCCTCCGAATGGGCTCGATCTGCCGGGCCGAACGCTGATCGCGAACGCGTAGGCTGGCAGGCGCCCCGATGCTCCGACACGCAACGCCTCCGAGGCTGCGACGAGAATGATCCTCCTGAACGCACGCATCACGGGCCCCGTCCGCTACAAGGCGGAGGACGGCCAGTCGCACGACATTCCGCTCGGCCCCTGCCTCGTCGAGCAACTCGACGATCGCCTGATCGACGTCATCTGGGGTGCCGAGGGCCAGCGTTCGGCGGCACTGCCGGTGGAGGACGTCAAGTCCGCCAGGGAACAGGGCAACCTGTTGCTGCTCGACTGAAAAAGCGTGGGTAGTGACCTGCCGTAGACGAGCCTCTCGCGTGATCATCTTCCTCGATACCGAATTCACCGACCTTGTCATCGAGCCGCGACTGCTGTCGATCGGCATGGTCGCGGCAGCCGAGGCGGACCTCGAGTTCTACGCGGAGGTAACCGATCGCGACCGCATCCATGCGGCCTGCTGGTTCGCCCTGGACGTGGTGCTTCCGCAGTTCGGCAGGATCGCTCGGGCCGGATGCTCGTACGCGTCCCTGGGCGCGCGACTGCGCGTCTTCGTGAAGCGGACAGTCACGACGATAGCTGCGGATGAACCCGTCGAAATCGCCTTCACGTATGACCTCGACTGGGATCTTGCGCAACGCGCCATGCGGGACGCCGCCGGAAATCCGAAGGATAGTGTCTGGCGGCGACTGGATCCGCGCAACGTCTACGATGTCACGCAATCCATACCGGCAAGGGCTGCGGCCGACGCCTACTTCTCGCAGCAGGTCGATGCGCCCATCGCAAGGCATCACGCACTTTGCGACGCCAGGGCACTGCGAATCGCATTCGAAACGGGCGTCGCACGGCGCGACGCCACGGCAGGCGCTGCATCGCCGCCACTCGATCCCGCACGTCCAGCCGCCATCGGATAGGCGGCGTGCAACCCGATTGCTCGAGCGGCGCTCTTCGCTCAGAGCGTCATCGTCATCTCGTCGATCACGTTGCGCACGCCGGGGCTCGACCACGCCGATTCGGTCGCGAGCTCGCGTTCCGACCAGCTGTGGACGCGGCCCGTCAACGTGACGTCGCTGCCTTGCACGTCGACTCGGATCTCGCTGCTGTCGAGGGCGGCGCTGCGCTTGATCGCCGCGTCGATGTCGGCCTTGACGATGCTGGCCGTCGGCTTGTGCTTGATGGCGATCTGGTTGCTGATGCCGGTCACACCCAGGAGGCCGCGAACGGCATCCATCGCCGCCTGCTTCTGGTATTGCCAGTCGACTTCGCCGCTGAGCGTGGCCCAGCCGCCCTCGACCTGCACCTCGACGTCGTCGGATTCGACGGCGCTCGTCCAGTCGAGGACGTTCCTGGCGGACTGTCCGATGTCGGCATCCGTGCGACGCGACGTCCCTTCCAGCTTGACCTTCAGTTCGATCGCCAGCGCCTTCACGCCCCTGACGCGCTGCACCGCGCGCTCGGCATGCCACTTCTCGGAGTAGCTCGCGACGTCGCCGGCCAGCGTCACCACGCCGTCGCGCACCTCGACGCCGATGTGGGTCGAGTGGATCGCCGACTCCCAGCTCAGTTGGGCGATCACGGCTTGTTGGAGTTGCGAATCGGTCTTCATCTCGGTCTTTCGTAGTGGAGCCTGGATGCTCTGCCGATGGGACGCGATGGTCTGTGCGGCACCACTCGGAACGACCAGCACGGACGCGGCCAGGCTGCGTCGCGTCCGGCGGTGTGGGTTCGCTACCGCACAGACGCCGGTCAAGCCGACGGAAAGACTGGCGAATGAACTTCGCCCGCAAGTTCCCGGATGGAAAGACGACACATGCATGCGATGCGTTGAACGCGATCGGCACCCCGCTCGAATGGACGGAACCTCCCGACCGTCAACCGGGGGCCGGGCGAGATCCGCGTCGCGATCGCCGGCTGCGGCGTCTGCCGGGCCGACCTGCATGTCGTCGACGGCGAGCTGCCCCATCCACAGGTTCCTATCGTCTCCGGACACCAGATCGTCGGTCGCATCGATGCGCTCGGCGACGGCGTCGATGGGCTGCGGGTCGGTGAGCGCGTCGGCATCCCCTGGCTGGGTCACACCTGCGGCGTCTGCCCGTACTGCAGCATGCAGCGCGAGAACCTCTGCGACAACCCGCTGTTCACCGGCTACACGCGTGACGGCGGCTACGCCACAGCGGCGGTCGCCGACGCGAGATTCGCCTTCCCGTTGGGCGAAGCGGGCAGCGACGAGTCGCTCGCCCCCCTGCTCTGCGCGGGACTCATCGGCTGGCGCGCCCTGGGCATCGCCGGCGACGGCAAGCGTCTCGGCCTGTACGGCTTCGGCGCCGCGGCCCACATCCTCGCGCAGGTCGCCCGATGGCAAGGACGATCGGTCTTCGCCTTCACGAAGCCGGGCGATCTGTCGACGCAAGCGTTCGCGCGCAGCCTCGGTGCGGCCTGGGCCGGTGGATCGGACGAGATGCCGCCGCAATCGCTGGACGCCGCCACCATCTTCGCGACCGCGGGCGAGCTGGTGCCGATGGCCCTCAAGGCCGTGCGCAAGGGCGGCCGCGTGGTCTGTGCCGGCATCCACATGAGCGACATCCCGAGCTTTCCGTACAGCCAGCTGTGGGAGGAGCAACAGCTGCTGTCAGTCGCCAACCTGACGCGGCAGGACGGGCTGGAGTTTCTCGGCCTGGCGCCCAAGATGGGCATCGTCACCCGGACCACGCGCTATCCGCTGCAGCAGGCCAACCGCGCCCTCGCGGACCTGCGCGCGGGTCGGTTCGAAGGCGCGGCCGTCCTGATCCGCTGACGTGCTCAGCCGTCGTCCCAGTCGCCCGTGCGTCCGTAGTGCGCGTGCAGCGCGCGCTCCTGGGCGCGATCGGGCAGCGTCTTGCCGTCGAATCGCGGGGCACCCTTGACGGACTCCCGAGTCAGCTCGATCGAGATCGTGGCATCGATCCAGCTGATGTCGGCGATCCACGGCCGCGCGATCAACACCTTGTGGCCCAGCCACCAGTCGCTCGTGTTGACGATCAGGTAGCGGATCGCCCAAGTCTCGTCGTCGATGACGAAACCTTCGACGTGACCGAGATCGCCGTCGCTCGCGTGCAGGTGGTAGCCGGAGATCGCGCGACAGCTGCGCAGATGGGGATCATCGCCACGCTCACGATGGAATGCGGCCTGCTTCTCGATGAACTCCTGCTGCTTGAGCGTGAGTCCCGCAGTGTCGTCGCCGCGACGAGAGGCCGACACCAGCGCGGGCAAGGTGGAATTTCCCCACATGCCGGCGCCGCCCCAATAGAAGGGATAGCCGTAGTACCCGTAGTTCTCCACCTCGTGCTGCCGCGACACGGGCTTGTGGGTGTCGACGTCCGGACTCGCCTCGACCTGCGCGCGCGTCACCGCGGCATGCAGCGCTTTCGCAGTCGCGCCGATCGTTCCGATCGCCACCGGCGACAGCAGCACCTTCCTGCCGGCCAGCCACTGGCCCGTCCTGACGACGAGAAAGCGAACGGCCCAGAACTGGTCGTCGAAGTAGACATCCACCAGCTCGCCGATCTGGCCATCGGTCGCTTCGACGGCAAAACCGTCGAGCTCATTGACTGTGCGCAGCATGGCTTGTCCGATCAGAATTGCGACACGAGCGAGCCGATGCCCGCGCCGTACCAGGTTCTGCCGTAGTGCTCATAAAGCCGGATCTCGCGCTCACTCGCCAGTTCGTCGCCAGGCTCGTAGGGTGGCGCGGTCTTCACCGATTCGCGGCTGAGATCCACCGACACCGTCTTGTCGCCCCAGCTGACGTCCTTGATCCACGACGGCGCGATCAGCACCGTGTGGCCCATCCACCAGCGGCTCGTGTTGACGACCAGCCAGCGGATGGCCCAGGTCTTGTCGTCCAGGAGGAATCCCTCGACGCGTCCGATCTCTCCGTCCCTTGCGTGGAGGTGATAGCCGACGACTTCGTTGCAGCTGCGCAGATGCGGATCGTCGTTGCGACGCCGATCCCGTTCCGCGCTCCGATACGCGTCCTCTTCGCGCAACTGCTCCTCGCTAGTCGACCCGCCGTCCACGTAGCCGGGACTCATCGCATACGGGAACATGCCATTGCCCCACATGCTGGCGCCGCCCCAGTAGTTCGCATAGCCGTAGTAGTCGAGGTAGAGGCTCTCGCCCTGGCGCGACACGGGCTTGTGCGTCTCGATGTCCGGGCTGTTCCTGACCTGCTCCATCGTGACGGACGCCGGCAGGGTGCGTTTGAGCCAGTCCGGCTCGCGGAGGGAGATCGGCGAAATCAGCACGGTGCGGCCAATGAGCCACGATCCGGTGTCGACGACCAGGTAGCGGACGACCCACGCGTCGTCGTCGAAGTAGAAGTCCTTCACGTGGCCGATGTCGCCATCGGTCGCGCCGATCGCGTAGTGCTCGAGATCCTGGGTGCTGCGCAGCATGTCTGCCTCCTGTCGATGCGCCCAGCGAGTCGCTCTGGCGCCATGGTGGATCGGGCCATGTCCGCGTGGACATGGCGAATTCAGGCGTGAGCGGGCTCGCGCTGCCGCTCTTGCGCGACAGGCGTGTGGCATCGCGCGGCTTCGAGCACGCTGGCCAAGTCGGACTCCATCAGGTTCACCGGTCGGAACCCGTCGAGCAACGCGTTCGGTCGCGCAAACCACGACGCGATGGCCCACCCGGAGGTCAGCATCTTGAGTTAGTTCCGCACGAGTGCCGGACGGTGCTTGCAAACCAGGTCACGACCATCGAACTGGAACATGGGAATCCACGAATCGCCGCGCCAGTCGAACACCAGGCCTCCAGCGTCGCGATAAATCCGAGAGAACTCGGAAGCGGTGCAATGTCGGCGATCATGGATTCACCTCTTCTCCGGAGATCGCTGCCTTCATCTCTCCGAGTTGGGTGCGCGTGATCTCTCCGCGGGCGTAGCGCTCGTCGATGATGTCGAAGGCACTCTTGCGCGGCGCCCGGCCGGTGAAGCGATGCACGCGATACGTGTAGCCCCAGTTGCCGACGCTCGAGAAGGCAAGCATCAGGATCCCGAACCACAGGAACCAGCCCCAACCGAGATACCAATCGTTCCAGACACCGTGCGTCATTCGCTTCTCCGTTGAGTTGTGTTCGCTGGCGCGACGAGGCGTTCGGATGAACTGGCCGCCTCCCTTCACGAAGAAAGGGCGGCGACGTGCCGGCACTGGTGATCACTATCTCGACGCACGGAGACGCGGTCTGTTCGCTCGCGCACCCGGCGCCGGCCTTTACATCCCGACGACAAGGACTTTCAAGCAGTCGGCAGCACGACCAGAGATGGGCAGACATGCGGTTCGCTACACGCGACTACTTGAAGGCCTTCAGCAAGGCCTCGAAACGGGTGTGCAGCGACTTGTCGTTCGGCGTGATGGGCGTGACCGGCCTGGCGACCTTCAGCAATTGATACACCGCTGCCTGCGCCGCCCGAACGGAATATTCCACCGTGAAGACGACGTCATCGGGCATCTCCACGAACTGGCTGACGAAGGCGAAGTTCTTCGAGTTCGGCGGCACCGGCAACGGTCGATCGCCGGCGCTGCGCGGCATGAACATGCTCGTGATGTACGGCATGCGACAAGGGATGCAATTGGCCGATTGCAGGGGTTCGCGGTCGAAGCGCAGGTGCCCGTACAACTCTGTCAGGATCTCGTCGCCGGTGCAGGCCGACATGGGCTTGGCGACGAAGTTGCCGATCCGATCGGGAAAGAGCCCGTAGCCCCAGAACACCTGGACGTCCACCGGCTGGTCGACGAAATGCGGCTGATGGGCCAGCACGATCGACATCAGCCAGTTCGAGTCCTTGAACGTCACCAGGCCACCGGTGCCCGCCACGTTGCCGGTGAAGTCCATCATCGTGTCGAAGAACTCGGAGTCTTTCAGCGTCACCGTGAAGGACTCCCAGCAGGACTGGGCGACGTTGTTGCTGAACACGGCGGGCTTGCCGAACTCCGGCCTGCCTTCGGCCAGGCGCTCCCAGAGCTTCCAGCCGCCGCTGTCGGCCTTGTTCCTGAGAGCCGGCGCCGCGGACATCGAGCCCAGGCTCGACGCGTCGGTCATGGACGCGTTCTGCAGGAACACCAGGTCGCCCTCGGCAATGACGATCGTCTCTGCGACGCCTTTGCGAACGCACTTGATCGCCGACACTTCGAAGGCGTCGATCTTGCTGCGCTGAACCAGCTCGGTCACGCTGCAATCAGCGACGAAGTTGACGCCCCTGGACGTTAGCCAGGCCTGCAACGGGAGCACCATGGATTCGTACTGGTTGTAGACCGTCCGCTTGACGCCGGCGAGCGTGTCGATGCGCGTGAATTCGAGCATGAACCGGTGCAGGTAGCGCTTGAATTCGACGGCGCTGTGCCAGGGCTGGAAGGCGAAGGTCGTGGCCCACATGACCCAGAACTCGGTGTCGAAGAAGCCCGGCGACAGGCGATCGGTGATGCGATCGGAGCCCAGGTTGGCCTCGTCGGTGCTGCTGAGCTTCAACAGCTCGAGCCGATCCTGCATCGAGAACCCCATGGACGGAACGCCGACCTTGGCGGCGCGCCGGTCGACCAGCCGCGCCAGCGCGTGCGAGCGGTGGCCTTCGTTGAACGCGAGCGTCTCGTCGAACACCGAACTTCCCGGTGAAGTCAGTGAGGGAATCGTCTTGAAGAGATCCCAGGTGCACTCGTAGTTGTCGGCGGTCAGCATGCGGCCGCCGCGCAGCGAATACCCCGATGCGGCATTCCCGCCGGCGTCCAGGCTGCCGCCCATGACCGGCAACGCGTCCAGGATGGTGATGTTGCGACCGTCCATGCCGGCGTCACGGACCATGAAGGCGGCGGCCGCGAGATTCCCGATGCCGCCGCCGATCAGCGTGGCCTTCCTGCTGTTGTCCATTGAGCGCTTCTCCGCCGAGGTGCAGCCGCGTCAGCGGCGAAGAGCACAAGCTACCGCGCGACCACACGGAGGTCTGTGCGCTGGCCGACACACCGGCTCGCCTACTTGCGCATCTGGCGCGTCCAGCGAACGAGGTTGTCGAGCAGTTCGCGGATCAGTGCCTTGCTGGCGTCGTCCACGAGCCGGTCGTCGCCGTCGAAGGCCTGGCCGGCGTGCGGGATCATCACTTCGGGATGATTGACCGGCAGCATGTCCAGATAGACGAAGCACTGCCGCAGGTGGTACTGGGCGCGGGCGCTTCCGAACGCGCCGATGGACGCGCCCATGACGGCGACCGGCTTGCCCCGCCAGGCGCTGTCGCCGTAAGGGCGCGACGCGAGATCGATCGCATTCTTCAACACGCCTGGGATCGAGTAGTTGTATTCGGGCGTCGAAATGAGGATCGCATCCGCGTCGCGGATCTGCTTCTTGAACTCGATCGCCCTGGGGGTCGGCTGTGCTTCGGTGTCCTGGTTGAACAGCGGCAGGCCTTCCAGGTCGAACAGCTCGAGCGTCACGCCCTCCTCCAGCAGCCCTTGCGCGGCAACCAGCGCCGCGCGGTTGTAGGAGGCGCTACGAAGGCTGCCGGCGATGCCGAGGATCTTGACGTTGTCGTTCATGTGGACTCGTGTTCAGAAGGTTGCGGGGCGCGGATGCGTCGCGTCCACCCACTGTGAGGCGGGTTGCCCGCGGCGTCTGTTCGATGGCGCACTCGTGCGCCCGTGCGCGAAGGCGCACCGACCCGACGGACGCCGTCGTTCAGGATGGGCTTGCCGCCAACGCGATGGATCGGCACAGCCGAGAACACCGTGAACCCTAGCCGGACATCCAGCCGCAACAGCCACGACAGGCCGAGCAACGCCCTCCCTAGCCGCGACGCGTCCGGCTTCGAGACAAGCCTGCCGCAGGGCCGGGGCCGATCGCCGTCGAGCTGGGGCTGCCCGGCCAGTACGAGGTCGAGGGCACGCCGACGTTGCGCGCATTCTCGGACGGCCAGGAGGTGGGCCGCGCGCAAGGCCCCGATCCCGACGTCGCGACGATGCTGACCGTCGTCACCGTACCGTCCGGCATCCGGTGATGGACGCGTGCGATGTCCGACGCGGACATCCCGGGCGTCACCGACTTCTATGCCGGGCGCGGCTTGCCAGGGGCGGCACGCTGACCAGCGAAGCCGCGATCAGAGCAGATCGCGTTGGCCGTCGCGACTATGCGGCTGCAGAGCTTCGGGCCGCGAAAGATCCTGCCAGGAAGACAGCATCCCTTCGATCTCCTTGCGGAACTGCTCCTCGCTCACGCGATAACCGCCGTCCACTGGCAGGCAGCGCCTGTAGGTCGTGCACAGCGCGCTGACCGAATCGAGGAAGCCATAGAGGCCCGCCAGTCCGGGTTCGGCATGCTGCATCGCCAGCACGCTGCCGACGCCCTCGGCACGATCGCAATCCCACAGCTTCTGGAAGCGCAGGATGAAGTCCCGCGCGTCCAGCCGCTTCGCGACGAAGTCGTCCATGATCTGGCGATAGGCCTGTTCATCTTTAAGAAGTTTCATGCGGTGTCTCCCACCTTGATGTGATGCAGACGCAGCGCGTTGCCGATCACGGATATCGAGCTCGTCGCCATCGCGGCGCTCGCCGCCATCGGACGCGGCACGATGCCCCAGCCACAGAGGGAGCGCGCCGGCAGCCACGGACATGCCGACCACGTTGCAGACGAACGCGAAGAACAGGGTCTCGCGGATGTTGCGCCTCGTCGCGCGGCTGAGCGCGCGCGCCTTCGCGATCCCGCCCAGGTCGCCGCCGACCCGCGGCCAGGATGGCCCTCGCGCCGCAGCGAATGCATCGGACCGGTGTGAATCACCGCCGCAGCCCGCCGCACCTCGTCCGACGGCACGCCGAATCTCGACGCGTACTTGAGGTCACGCATGGGTGATCCGGGACGCGACCTCGGGCCGCGCCAGCAACGCACGAGCCTGGACGGCCTCGGCGGCCGTTCCATGGATCAGCAGCACGTACTTGTCGACCTTCAGCGCGGTCTCGTACCTGATGGCCTGCTCCCGAGGGATGCCGATGTGGACCATCGCCGCGCCGATCGCGGAGAGGCCGCCCACGACGACGGCGCCCTCCAGCGCGGACAAGAGCGCCACCACGATCGGCCCGGCCAGCCCCAGCAAGCCGATGCCCGGCAGGATGAAGACTGCCGGAGAGAACAGCAGTCCCCAGACTCCGCCCCAGAACGCACCGCGCCCGCCCCAGGACTTGATCCGATCACCCGCGGTATAGAAGCCCATGGCCTGCTCCTCGCTGTGGCAACCCTTGCCGAGAAGCGACAGCTTCGTCATGTCGAAGCCGGCGGCGTCCAGCGAGCGAATCGCCTGCTCGGCTTCGGGATGCGTATCGAACAGGTAGACCGGCAGGTTCGGCGTGGCCATGGTTCTCCTTCTGGCTGGGGTGCGGAAGCCCGAGCCTGAGCGCGAAGCACGCCAGGGTCTGTGCGCTGGCACGCGCACAAAGCAGCCCTTCGACGCGCCGGGCCGCCGGCGCGCGCTATGTTGGGTAGCGCACGGACGTGCGCCTCGAATGAGTCGATAGTCAGAGCAACGCACCACGCGTGGACTCAGGTCACTCGACGCACCAGCCAGGGCTCGTGGTTCGATCGCCCCCTCGTTCCGGGCCACGCAGTCTGAAGTCCGCTCCCCCGTTCCGCATGCCCCTCATCGATCCCGAAGCCACCGCTGCATCGCATCCCCGGCCAGAGCCCAGCCGCCGGCATGACGACCTGACATCCGAACGTCGCTCGCCCTACGCCAGCGCGCTTCAGAACGCGATCTTCCACAGCGCGATCTACTCCAAGATCGGCACGGACATGCATGGCGTCATCCAGGTCTTCAACGACGGCGCCGAACGCATGCTGGGATTCACGTCGGACGAGGTCGTCAACAAGCTGACGCCGGCCGATCTTTCCGACGCCCAGGAGCAGATCGAACACGCCCGTGCGCTCAGTTCGGATATGGCAACCACTGTCGCGCCGGGCTTCGACGCGTTGGTTCTCAAGGCTTCGCACGGGATCGAGGACATCCACGAGATCACCTACACGCGCAAGGATGGCGTTCGCGTTCCGGCGATCGTGTCGGTCACGGCGTTGCGCGACGCCAGTGGCGTCAACATCGGCTACCTGCTGACGTCCACCGACAACAGCGTTCGCAAGCGCATCGAGGACGAGCAGCGCCAGCTCGACCAGAAGTTGCGGGACCAGCAGTTCTATACCCGCTCGCTGATCGAATCCAACATCGATGCGTTGATGACGACCAATCCCGCGGGCGTCATCACGGATGTCAACAAACAGATGGAGTCGCTCACCGGGGCCACCCGGGAAGAGCTCGTCGGCGCGCCGTTCAAGGACTTCTTCACCGATCCCGATCGCGCTGAAGAGGGAATCCGGCGTGTGCTGCGCGAGAACAAGGTCACAGACTACGAGCTCACCGCCCGGTCGCGACATGGCGACGAGACGGTCGTCTCCTACAACGCGACGACCTTCCACGACCGCCACGGACAGCTCCAGGGCGTCTTCGCCGCCGCGCGCGACGTCACGGAGCGACGCCAGCTCGATATGGCTCTGCGACAGACCAATGCGGCGCTCGAGAGCGCGAAGTCTGCCGCGGAGAAGGCCAATCTCGCCAAGTCGGACTTCCTGTCCAGCATGAGTCACGAGCTGCGATCGCCGCTCAATGCAATTCTCGGCTTCGCTCAACTGATGGATTCAGGAACACCGCTGCCCACGCCCTCACAAAAGGAGAGCATCGACCAGATCCTGCATGCGGGCTGGTACCTCCTCGAATTGATCAACGAGATATTGGATCTTTCTTTGATCGAGTCGGGGAAGCTGTCCCTCTCGTCCGAGCCGATGTCGCTGACTGAGGTGCTGGACGACTGCCACGCCATGATCGAGCCGCAGGCCAGGAGCAGCGGCATTCGACTGAGCTTTTCGACGGCGACGTGCGAGCTCTTCGTGCATGCGGACCGTACCCGCGTGAAGCAGGTATTGATCAATCTTCTGTCGAATGCGATCAAGTACAACACCACGGGCGGCGCGGTCGAGGTCGTCAGCGAAGCGCTGGCGACGGGCCGCATCCGGGTCAGCTTTCGGGACACGGGTCGGGGCTTGTCGGGCGACGAGATCTCGCAGTTGTTCCAGCCGTTCAATCGTCTCGGCCAGGAAGCCGGCCCCGAGGAAGGTACAGGCATCGGCCTGGTCGTCTCCAAGAGGTTGGTCGGGCTCATGGGCGGTTCCATCGGCGTCGAAAGCGAAGTCGGCGTCGGCAGCGTGTTCTGGATCGAGCTGAACGCGGCGGCTCCCCAGCAACTGGATACCGAGATCCTTCAAGACCGGCGCAGCCCGGATCACCACGCGACCCAGCCGGTGATCCGTCACCTCCTCTATGTGGAAGACAACACGGCCAACATGCGGCTCGTCGAGAGACTCGTCGAGCGCCGCTCCGACATCCGTCTTCTCGGTGCGAACACCGGCCTGCGCGGGGTCGAGATCGCTCGCGAGTCGGCCCCCGACATCATCCTGATGGACATCAATCTGCCCGGCTTGAATGGCTTCGATGCGATGCGGATCCTGGCCGCTGACCCGCGCACGTCGCGAATCCCGGTCGTCGCCATCAGCGCGAACGCGATGCCTCACGATGTGACGCGCGGCCTGCAGGCGGGATTTTTTCGTTACCTGACCAAGCCCATCAAGGTCCCCGAATTCATGGACACGCTGGATGCCACGTTGAAATTCCTGGATGAGAGAACAAGCCTCATCACTAGCGATCGCGCGAATGAAACCCACTCCTGAAGACATCCTTCGCTCGACCATCCTGATCGTCGACGACCAGGAGGCCAACGTGCGGCTCCTGGAGCGACTGCTCGGCGAGGCGGGCTACACGAACGTGTCGTCCACCACCGATTCGCGAACCGTGGTGGCCCGGCATCTCGAACACAAGTTCGATCTCATCCTGCTCGATCTCGAGATGCCGCACTTGACCGGCTTCGAGGTCATGGACGGCCTCAATCGCGATCCGAACGAAGGCTACCTGCCGGTCATCGTCCTGACCGCGCAACCGGCCCACAAGCTGCGCGCGCTGCAGGCGGGCGCGAAGGACTTTGTCAGCAAGCCCTTCGACCTGCTCGAGGTGAAGACGCGCATCCACAACATGCTCGAGGTGCGCCTGCTGTACCGATCGATCGCCGGCTTCAACGAGATCCTGGAGCAGACCGTGCGCGAGCGCACGGAGAAGCTCCGCGAGAGCGAGGAGCGCTTCCGTCGCCTGACCGAGCTGTCCTCGGATTGGTACTGGGAACAGAACGAGACCGGCGACTTCGTGCGCACCTCGGGGCCGGTGCTGGAGACGCTCGACATCGGCATGGACGTCTTCCTGGGGCAGGCCGGGCGTGTCGACCCGTCGGGCTGGAACGTCGCGGAGCACCGCCAGCTGCAGGACATGATCGCGAACCGGCAGCCCTTCCTGGATTTCGCCTTCAGCCGTATAGACAGCGCCGGCACGACGCACCGCTACCGCGCGAGCGGAGAGCCGATCTTCGACGGCACCGGTCGATTCAAGGGCTATCGCGGCATCGGCGCAGAGCTTGGCGGCGGTGCCGCGCCGAAAGAGAGCGGATCATGACGACGCCTCTCGCACATTCCCCGCGACAGAACAACCTGCTGGCGGCCTTGCTCGCTGCCGAGGGCAGTGCCCTGGAAAAGGAACTGGAGCTGGTGCAGATGCGGCTGGGAGACATGGTCTACGAGCCGGGCCAACAGCTCAATCACGCCTACTTTCCGACGACATCCATCGTCTCCCTGCACTACGTGATGGCCACCGGCGCGGCCTGCGAGACCTCCAGCGTCGGCAATGAAGGCGTGGTCGGCGTACCCCTGTTCACCGGCGGCAAGACGACCTCGAGTTCAGCGGTGGTTCACACGGCCGGCCACGCCTACCGGCTGCGCCGCGACGCCCTGCAGACCGAGTTCGACCGACACGGCCTGCTGCACGGGCTGCTGCTGCGCTATGTCCAGGCCCTGATCACGCAGACGGCCCAGACAGCCGCATGTAATCGCTACCACTCGGTGGAGCAGCAACTCTGCCGCTGGCTGCTGATGACCCTCGATCGCGTGTCGTCCGACGAACTGGTGCTGACGCAAGAGTTGATCGCCAGCAGGCTGGGCGTGCGAAGAGAGGGGATCACCGCCGCGGCGGGCAACCTGCAGCGAGGAGGCTGCATCAACTATCGCCGTGGCCACGTTTCCGTCATCGATCGCAGGCGACTCGAAGCCCGCACGTGCGAATGCTACGCCGTCGTCAAGAGCGAGATGGCGCGGCTGGCCACTTCGCCGGGGCCTTGAGCCGACCCGTGCCGCGAGCGCCGCGACGCGATCGACCGCAGGTTTCAACGCGCGCCCTTGTGATCCTTCCGTCCGCTGTTCCTGTGCCTGCCGGCCACCTCAGCGGCCTCGGACTTTTCCTGCGGCGCCTCCGTTCATACTTGTCGCCAAGATGCCCATCAACTACGCGCGCAGACTGACCGGCGGGGTGCGAACGGCACAGGCCGACCGGCAGCTTGGCCTGGCCCTTGCGTTCTTGGCGGGGGCCATCAATGCGGGCGGTTTCCTGGCCGTTCTGGCGGCAGTCCCCGTTCTGGACGACGCCACGGCAGCCGTTCGCAGATGGATGCGCTTGACCTGACGCGATTCCTCCGAACCGCGGCGCGAATTCTTCCCGACCAGGAGGAAGTTGAGGTTCTACGGAGGCCGCTTCCATTCGCCTTGGCCGTAGGCCGGTGCCTGCGTGCGCTGACGCACAGATTCAGCCTCGCGCAATGCGTATGTTGGTCTTCTCGGATGCCCCAGTCCTGAAACCGGAACACCGCATGAAGACGCCAACGCTCTCGCCCGACCTGCTCCACAAGATCGACGCCTACTGGCGCGCGGCCAACTACTTGTCGGTCGGCCAGATCTACCTCTACGACAACCCGATGCTGCGCGATCCGTTGACGCTGGCGCATGTGAAGCCACTGGTCGTCGGGCATTGGGGAACCGTGCCTGGCCAGAACTTCATCTACGTGCACCTGAACCGCATCATCCGCAAGTACGACGTCGACATGATCTACGTGTCTGGTCCGGGTCACGGCGGTGCGGCGCTTGTCGGGAACGTCTATCTCGAGGGCACCTGGAGCGAGGTCTATCCGGCGGTCACGCAGGACGAAGCGGGGATGAAGAAGCTGTTCAAGCAGTTCTCGTTTCCCGGGGGAATTTCCAGCCACGTCGCACCGTCGACGCCCGGCTCCATCAACGAAGGCGGCGAGCTGGGCTATTCGCTCAGCCATGCGTTCGGCGCGGCCTTCGACAATCCCGAGCTGATCGTCGCCTGCGTGATCGGCGACGGCGAAGCAGAGACCGGGCCTCTGGCGACCGCCTGGCAGTCCAACAAGATGCTCAGCGCCGTCGCCGACGGCGCGGTGTTGCCGATCCTCCATCTCAACGGATTCAAGATCAGCAATCCAGCCATCCTGGCGCGCGTGGAGCGTCATGAGCTGGAGCAGTTCTTCTCGGGCTGCGGCTGGACGCCGTTGTTCGTGGAAGGCGACGATCCGGCGCGCATGCACGAGGCGATGGCCACCGCGCTGGAACGTGCGATCGAGCAGATCCGGTCCCTCCAGGACGACGCGCGCAACCGGAACGTGACCGTCCGACCGCGCTGGCCGATGATCGTTCTTCGGTCGCCCAAGGGTTGGACCGGGCCCAGCCAGGTCGACGGACTGCAGATCGAAGGCACGTTCCGGTCGCACCAGGTGCCGCTGCTGGTCGATGCCAAACATCCCGAACATGTTGCGCTGCTCGAGCAATGGATGAAGAGCTACAAGGCCGAGGAACTGTTCGACAAGAACGGATGCTTGCACGAGGAACTTGCCGAGCTGGCCCCGATTGGCGCACGCCGCATGGGTGCGAACCCTCACGCCAACGGCGGACTGCTGCTGCGCGAACTCCAGATGCCGGACTTTCGCGAACACGCGTTCGCGGTGACCGCGCCGGGCGCCACCCAGGCCCAGGACACCCGGGTGCTCGGCCCATTCCTGCGCGACACCATCAAGATGAACGACAGCCAGCGCAACTTTCGCATCTTCGGCCCGGACGAGACAATGTCGAACCTGCTGGACGCCGTGTTCGAGACGACGAATCGGCAATGGGACACGACGACCTTCGGCAACGACGAGTTCCTGGCGCCGACGGGTCGCGTGCTCGATTCGATGTTGAGCGAGCATCAATGCGAAGGCTGGCTCGAGGGTTACCTGCTCACCGGGCGCCACGGACTCTTCAACAGCTACGAGGCGTTCATCCGCATCGTCGACTCGATGTTCAGCCAGCACGCGAAGTGGTTGAAGGTGACCGCGGAACTGCCTTGGCGCCGGCCGATCGCCTCGCTGAACTACCTCCTCTCTTCGCACGTCTGGCAACAGGACCACAACGGCTTCACCCACCAGGATCCCGGCTTCATCGACCACGTCATCAACAAGAAGGCGGACATCGTCCGCGTCTACCTGCCGCCCGACGCCAACTGCCTGCTGTCCGTCGTCGACCACTGCTTGCGCAGCCGGAACTACGTCAACGTCGTGATAGCCGGCAAGCACGCCCTGCCCCAGTGGCTGTCGATGGATGCCGCCATCACGCACTGCACCGAGGGCATCGGCATGTGGCCGTGGGCCAGCACCGACCAGGGCAGTGAGCCTGACATCGTCATGGCGTGCTGCGGCGACACGCCAACGCTGGAGGTTCTCGCGGCGGTATCCATCCTGCGCGAACACCTCCCGGCGCTGAAGATTCGCGTGATCAACGTGGTCGACCTGATGAAGCTCCAGAGCGCTAGCGAACACCCGCACGGCTTGAGCGAGGACGACTTCGATTCCCTGTTCACGCGCGACAAGCACGTCGTCTTCGGCTTCCACGGCTACCCGTCGCTCGTCCACCGACTGACCTACCGCCGCGCCAACCGAAACCTGCACGTGCACGGCTACAAGGAAGAAGGAACGATCACCACGCCGTTCGACATGCGCGTCCAGAACGAGCTCGATCGCTTCCACCTGGTGCAGGACGTCATCGATTGCCTGCCGGCGCTGGGAAGCGCCGGCGCGTACCTGAAGCAGATGACGCGGGACAAGCTGATCGAGCACAAGCGCCATATCGACCAGCACGGCCAGGACCTGCCCGAGATCCTCGATTGGACATGGGGCGACGGACTGAAAACCACAGTGCGTTGACGCACAGACGCGGGCAGGTGCGAAGGGCACTGTGGTCCCATGAGAATCGACCCGGCACTGCGTTCAAGCAAGCTTTCTCCAGAAGCAGGACGCGGCGTCGTTCAGCCCGCGTCCCGCGAAGGCACGAAGCGACAACGCCGGTCGCCCAAGGCGGCCCCGGAGATCATCGAAAACGCCTCCGAGTCGCAATTCGTGCTCCGCTTCGTCGTTCCGACGCGCGAAGTCGACGCTTTGGCCGCGGCCGTCCGCGCCAAGGAGGCTCACGCGCAGCGCTGCTTGTCCACCGGATTCGACAGCGTCACCGGACGACTTGCGGCACGCGGCGTCTTCGTGTCTCTATGCGAGCGCGGCAGCGAATGGGTGCAGGTCGCAATCGCGACGACGTCCGATTGCGCGCGACTTCTCGTGCACGAGGTCGATCTCGGAAGCCGGCGCCGTGGGGTGGTGCCCGGCTTGTTGCCGCACCTCCACGACGGCACGGAAGCCGGCGCCGCCCTGCGCGCGGCCCTCGGCGACACGGATGACGAGTCGCCGCTGAACGCGTCGTTCGACATCGACGCCACGCACTTGCGGCGCGAAGTGAGGCTCGACGATGCCGTCGTCGAGATCGCCCAGGTGACCGGCATGATCACGACGGATCACACGTCGATGCCGTTCCAGGAATTCGAAGTCCGGCTGGTCTCCGGCCCGATCGCCGCGCTGTTCACGGTTGCCCGCGAATGGTCGACGCGGCACGGACTGTGCCTTGGCATCGCGTCGAACGGAGAACGCGGCGCACGGCTTGCGGCCGGCCATGCCGACGGCTTTCCAACGACCGCGACCTTGCCCGAGGCGCCATTCGCAGACGGCGCCTGCTTCGTTCGCGCGACCCTCGACAGTTGCCTGACGCAGATCCTCGCGAACGCTGGCCTCATCGACGACGCCACGCAGGACCGACACGTCATCGACCAGTTGCGTCACGGCCTGGAACGACTGCGGACCGCCATCGCCGAATTCGCCCCGATGGCATCGGGCATCGACGAGGCCTGGGATCCCGTGCTCAAGCGAACCGCCCAGGAACTCGCATCGCACCACAGTGCAACGGCGCTCCGCGCACCGTTGATCCAGGAGATGCGCGCGGCCGGACTGGGATATGCGCTCGGCTCGTCGCATCCGCGGGAAAGCAGGTCTCCAGGCGCCGTCGTCATGGATTGCGAATTCCAGATCACGCTGCTCGCGCTGCTCGCTTATCGCCACGCGCTGGCGCCGCTGTTCAGGCCGGATCATGGAACGCTCAGGCAGATGCAAAGGCGATTCGCTGCCGAGCTGGTCGGATGCCAGGACTGCATCGCGGACGCCGCCGACAACCTGCGTTCGCTCACGACGCGCCGCCGCGCGCGCCGACATCTCGATCATCTGTACCTCATCGCGACATTCGCCAGCCCGCTCTTCAAGCAGCGCCATGTCAATGCCTTCCTCGTGCAGTGCCGCGTCGCACAGGACGCGTTCGCGGCCGACAGCGAACATCGATCCGGGCTGGAAGCGCTCGAGGACGACGTCGACGGCGCAACGGAGGTCAAGCTCGCTCGCCGCTGGCTCGCCGCGCGCGTCGCCGATGACCGCAAGGCCTGTGAATCCCTGCTGAGGCGGGTCGGCAAGGCCGCCGCGTTCTGGGTGGACTGACGCGCCTCAGGGACGACGCGGCGTGGCGACCATCTCGCCCTGGCGCACGAAGAACTCGCGCGCCAGCTTCAGCACCTCGGGCTCGGTCGGATGATCGATGGTTTCCCAACCGACGACGTGCAAAGCCAGAGCGGGACGATGCTTGGAGACGTACTGCCGGAAGGCCGTCTGCGGTTCGTGATGTCCCACGACCAGGACGGAGCGGATCCCGACCAACGCCTCGCAGACCTCGCCGAAGAACTCCTGCTGGCCGCGCACCTGGTTGCCGTGCTGGCGCGTGAAGTGCACGCGTTGCTTCACGCGCTGGTCGATCGATTGCTGTGCGTCGAACTGGATCACGTGCACATCGAGGTGCCCGATCCAGGCAACGGCGTGGCTGAGCGGCATGGCTGAACTCCGGTGAAAGCGTGGCGCACAGGGCGGCGTCGCGTCCGGGTCAGCATGGGCGCCGGAACGCGTCCGGTCTGTGCGGCGCCGCACTGCCGCCAGGTCCACAAGCGTCGACGACTAGGCGAAGTGTTCGGCGTAGACCGCCCGGTCGCTGGCGTAGCAACTGCATGCCGCCAGTTCCAGTCCGGGTCGGTCGACGATTGTCATCTCGCCGCGCACGTAGGCGATCAGACCTCGGCGCTGCAGGTCGCCTGCGGCGACAGTCACGCCCACGCGGCGTACGCCCAGCATGTACGCGAGGAACTCCTGCGTCAGCTGAAAGACGTCGGAGCGCGCCCGGTCCTGGCTCATCAGCAGCCAACGCGCCAGCCGCTCCTCGATCATGTGGAAGCGCAGGCATGCGGCGGCGCGCGCGTGCTGAGACAACAGGACATAGACATAGCGATCGAGCGTCGAACGCAGCGCGGGACTCGCTGCGAGCTCCTGCCGAAACGCGGCGGCGTCGATCCGCAACGCCTGTCCTTGTCCCTGCACGAGCGACTTCAGCGGTTCGAGCGTCACGCCCAGCGCGAGCTGGATGCCCAGCATGCCTTCGCGTCCGACCATGCCCACTTCGATGACGTGCTCGCTGTCGACCTGCGCCAGCAAAGACACGAAGCCGTCGATCGGGAAGTGCACGTGCCTGGTCGGCGCGCCGGTCTCGCTGAGGACCTGCGACAACGGCAGGTCGACGAGTTCGCCGATCGTGTCGAGGCGTACGCGACTGGCCTTGGGCAGCCGTGCGATCAGCTGGTTGGACGAATGGGGCAAGAAAGGACTCCGCGTGGCGCGCCCCTCGACTGATGCGAGCGATGGAACGGCGTCGTCCGACACCCCGCATCGACCGAATCCGCGCACCACTCTGGCACGATGTGCGATCGCTCACCGTGCTCCACCGCACGCAACTTTGGAGCGCCGTGTGCTAGCGCGCGGTCTTCGCGGGCAGCAGCCGGTCGTATTCCTTCTTCACGACGGCGTAGCACTCGCAGCTGCGGCTCTCGAGGCCGGCTCGATCAAGCACCGTGATGTGGCCGCGGCTGTAGCGGATCAGGCCGGCACGCTGCAGCTTCAGCGCACCTTCGGTGACACCCTCGCGCCGCACGCCCAGCATGTTGGCGATGAGCTCCTGCGTCATCACCAGTTCGTTGCCCTGCAGGCGGTCCAGGCTCAGCAAAAGCCAGCGGCACAGCTGCTGGTCGAGGGAATGGTGGCGATTGCAGACCGCGGTCTGCGCCATCTGCGTGAGCAGCGCCTGCGTGTAGCGCAGCAGCAGGTGCAGTACCGGGCCCGCGAGGTTGAACTCCGTCTTCATGCGTGCGGCGCTCAGGCGATAACCCTTGCCCGCGCTCTGGACGACCGCCCGGCTGGGCGTCGTCTCGCCGCCCATGAACAGCGACACCCCGACGATGCCTTCGTTGCCGACGACCGCGATCTCCGCGGACGCGCCGTTCTCCATCACATACAGCAGCGACACGATCGCCGTGGTGGGGAAATAGACGTGGCTGAGCGTGCTGCCGGATTCGTAGAGCACCATGCCGAGCGGCAAGTCCGCCTCTTCGAGAATGGGCTCCCAACGCTTCCATTCCGCCTCGGGCAACGATTCGAGCAGGTGGTTCTTCTTCGGATTGGGCATGGGGGAACGGCTTGACTCCAGCGCACCCGGTTCCCCGGATAAGGAAGTGGACGAGCGATCGCAGCGCCCCACTCTACTCCGCGCAGCACGAATGTTCTGTGCGATACCGTACAGAGCGCCATCCCGGGCTCAGGTCGCTCACGCGCGGCCGGCCGCGCCGTCGAGCAGGACGGGCAAGGCAACGACGAATTCGCTCCCCAGTCCCCGTCCCGGGCTGGCGGCGACGATCGTGCCGCCATGCGCCTCCACCAGCTCGCGCACGATGGCCAGGCCCAATCCCAGGCCCCGCCGGTCGTGCGCGCGCGCGTGCGTCTCCTGCACGAACAGCTCGAAGATCTGCGGCAACGCCTCTGCCGAGATGCCGATGCCGTTGTCGCCGATGCGCAACGTGGCGACGCTGTCAAGGCGATCCAGCGTGACGACGATCTCGCCGCCACGTTGCGTGTATTTCGACGCGTTGTCGAGCAGGTTGCTGAAAACCTGGGCCAGCCGGATCGGATCCGCATGCACCACCAGGGTCCCGGGCGACACGCTGATCGCGATCGTCTGCTGCCGTTGCGCGATCGCGGGCCGGACGGCGTCGATGACGGGCGCGAGGATCTCGCGCAGCTCGACGGGCTCGCACTCGAGCCGGAACTTTCCAGCGCTGGCACGCGCGCCATCCAGAAGGTCGTCGACCAGCCGCGCCAGGTGGTTGACCTGGCGTCGCAGGATGCCCTGCACCTGGCCGAGGAGTCCCTCGTTGGCCTGCGCGTGCTGGAGCAGTTCGGTGGCCATGCGGATCGGGTTGAGCGGATTGCGCAGTTCGTGCGCCACCATGGCCAGGAACATGACCTGGCGTTGGTGGATCTCCTCGGCTTGCAACTGCAGCTTCTGGGCCGACACCACCGCCAGCACGAGGTGCTCGTTCGCCTCGCGCAGGTCGGCCAGGCCAGCCCCGTGCCACTGCGCGGCCGTCCGCGGATCGCCGCTTGTCGGGGCGACATCTTCGCCCTGCGACGCAGGCAAGAACCGCTCGAATGCCTGCGCGTCGTAGAACTCGCTGCGATTTCCGCCCCCGGCCTTGGCGCGGTACATCGCCTTGTCCGCACAAGCGACCAGTTTGGCACCCGACAGCGCATCCTGCGGATAGATCGCGATCCCGATGCTGACGGACAGCGCCGCCCCTTCCGAGCCGGCGTCGGACATCGCCGAGAGCAACTTGGCCGCGACGAGCGCGGCCTCGCGGCCACCGGTGATGTCGGGCAGCACCACCAGGAACTCGTCGCCTCCGAATCGGCCGACGGTGTCCGACTCGCGGACGACGCCGGTCAGGCGCTGCGCCGCGGCCTGCAGGGCTCGGTCGCCCGCGGCATGGCCCTGGCTGTCGTTGATGCGCTTGAAGTCGTCCAGGTCGAGGAACAGCACGCCCAGCTTGCGCGCATGGCGACGCGCGGAGGCGATGGCCGTCTCGAGCCGATCCAGCGCCAGGCCGCGACCGGGGATGTTGGTCAACGCGTCGCGCTGGCTGACCATCGCCAGCGCGCCCAGGTCGTCGCGCACGGCCTGCGCTTGCGCCTGCGCATCCAGCGCCGACAGCACCAGGCGTTCGTTGGCGTGGAGCAACCGCGCCTCGTGCCGGCTGACCTTGCGGCGTTCCACGTCCGCCGCGGAGCCGTCCAGGCGCGCCAGTTCGGCGCGTGCCGCGGAGATCTTCGCGTCCAGTAGAAACAGCGTCCGATTGCGTTCGGCCACTTCGACGTCGAAGAGCGGACCCGTCATCGCACGGTGTCGAGCCGGGCTCGGCGTTCGGACCAGGCCCCGCGAAGCAGCTGCGATGCCAGCGCGGCGCCGACCAGCGATGCGAGCAGATCGCGGAACGCGGTCTCCAGGGCGAGTTGCCCGGACGCGCGCTCCTCGGGTGCCTGGCCGGCCAGCACATGGCTCAAGGTGTGCACGCAGGCATCGAAGTCGGCGTCGTCCGAGGGCTTGGACATCCATCCGTGCGTCCTGCGCATGACGGCCAGTGCGCTTCGCAGGACCGCCGCCGTACCGCGTGAGCCGATCACCGCTGACACGCCGAGATCGACCGCTCGCCAGAGCAGGATCGTGCCTTGGTCACCGGAGTCGGCCATCGCACCGCGCACGGTCGTCGCATCGTCGACCATCGACCCGTCGGTGGCTGCCGCAATCGTCGGGGTCTCCTGGGCGGTGTGATCGGATCCGAGAACTTGCATGGCCGACGGCTCCTGCCAAGTGGGACGAATCGGGAGCGGCGGATGGGGGACGACGGCCGCCCTGTCCTGCGGCCGCCGCCCGGCAGCGAAGGCGTGTCCGAGCCGGGGTGAGAGTTCGACGCCGGAACCCGGCGCCGGGCGCGCCCTGGCCAGGATCGCGCGATGGTCGCGGGAGAAATGGATCGCGGGTGAGATGAGGTCCATGATGTTCCTGGGCTGAAAGGGAGGCAACGCGGACGTGGCGTGCAAAGTCTCGCTCGACCGCGAAATGGTCGTCTGTACGGCAACGTACACAAGAAAGCCGTCCGTCGGCTCACGCCCGTAGGGAGTTCTCAATCCCAGTAGCCGGTGCGGTCGTAGGCGGAGTGCAGCCTGACCTCGTAGTCGCGGTGCACGGGCGAGCTCTCGTCGTAGGCTGGACTGCTCCTGACCTGGCCCAGCGTGATCTTCACGCGTACGCACTCCTCGGCCCAGTCGATCCCGGCGATCCAGTGCACGCCGATCAGCACGCTCTTGCCGCCCGGCCACCAGTTGCGGGTGTCGACCACCAAATAGCGGATCGCCCAGGTCTCGTTGTCGAAGATGAAGTCCGAGACATGGCCGATGCTGCCGTCGCTCGAATGGATGGCGTAGCCCTTGACGTGCGCCGCGCTGCGCAGCGAGCCGTCGCTCGACGCGGCGCGGGCATCGCGCGCGAACTTGTCCGCCGCCAGTTCTTCGTCGGTCGGCAGCGCCACCGGAAAGTACGGATAGCCGCCCATCGCCCACAGATCACTCGCGCCCCAGTATTGCGGATAGCCGTAGTAGGCGACGACCTCACTCTCGTGCTGCCGCGAGACCGGCATGTGGGCGTCGACGTCGGGACTGTCGGTGACCTGCTGGCGCGTCAGCCTCGCATCGATGTTCCTCGCGGCCTCGACCAGCGGCTTGACCGAGTAAGGCGAGATCAGCACCTGGCGGCCCGACAGCCAATGGCCGGTGTCCACGATCAGGTAACGGATTGTCCAGCGGATGTCGTCGAAGAAGACGTCCTGCACATGGCCGATGACACCGTCCGTCGCGGTGACGGTGGACTTGTCGAGATGGCGGACACGATCGAGCATGGGACATCTCCTGGAGTACTCGCAGCGTGCCGGCCCGGCCATCGCTCGTCTGTGCGCTGACGTACCGGTGCTCAACGAGCCGCAAGCGACGACGGCTGTGTTTGCCATCGCACAGACGCAGGCGCGGCGCGAGGGCCACGCTGGCACCCATTCGCACACCTCAAGGAGAACGCCATGCAACTCGGAATGATCGGCCTCGGCCGCATGGGGGCCAACATGGTCCGACGTCTCGCCCGCCAGGGCCACGCCTGCGTGGTCTACGCCAGGCGGCCTTCCGTCGTTGCCGAGGTCGTTGCCGCCAGCGGCGGCGACACCGTCGGCGCCGCATCGATCGCGGAGCTGGTAGCCAAGATGCCGCAGCCCCGGGCGATCTGGCTGATGGTGCCCGCCGGCACGGTCGACGATGTGCTGCGCGACCTCCTGGCCTGCATCTCGCCAGGCGACATCGTCATCGACGGCGGCAACTCCTACTACCGCGACGACATCCGGCGCGCGCAAGACCTGACGGCGTCGGGCCATCACTACGTCGACGTCGGCACCAGCGGTGGTGTGGCGGGTATCGATCGCGGCTACTGCCTGATGATCGGCGGGGAACCCGCCATCGTGGAGCACCTGAAGCCGATCTTCGAAGCGTTGGCGCCCGGCGTCGGAACGGCGGAGCGCACACCCGGCCTCGGCGGCGCGGCGTCGCCGGCGGAGCAGGGCTTCCTCCATTGCGGCCCGCACGGCGCCGGCCACTTCGTCAAGATGGTCCACAACGGCATCGAGTACGGAATGATGGCGGCTTACGCGGAAGGCCTCAACATCCTGCGCCACGCCAACGTCGGCAAGGCCACGGACGCCGCCGCCGCGAGCGACGCCGAGACCACGCCGCTGCGCAATCCGGAGTTCTATCGCTACGACATGGACCTGCCGCAGATCGCCGAGGTGTGGCGCCGCGGCAGCGTCGTCGCCTCGTGGCTGCTGGACCTGACCGCCAGCGCGCTGCACAAGGAGCCTGGCCTCGCGAGCTACAGCGGCCGCGTGTCCGACTCCGGCGAGGGCCGCTGGACGCTGCTGGCCGGGATCGACGAAGGCGTGCCCACGCCGGTGCTGAGCGCCGCGCTGCACGAGCGCTTCTCGTCGCGCGGCGAGTCGGACTTCTCGAACCGGGTGCTGTCGGCGCTGCGGCGCGAGTTCGGCGGGCACGTGGAAAAGCCGGCCCAGGTCTGAGCAAGTGGCCGCATCGCTTTAGTCGGAGATGCGGTCCATCGAGTCCAGGTCGTGGATCGAGCCGATGCCGCCTTCGAGCACGATCGACTCTTCGCCGTCGTCGTGCTCGATCGCGGCGAAGCGCCGCTGCGGGGCGTGGCCGTCCACGCCGCGAAACAGCGCGAACACCAGATCGCCGTTGTGAATCGAGTCCACCACGTCGGCGACTGGCGCGCGCCTTTCATCGGTCGTCCAACGGTTGCTCGACGTGTCGACCTGGCCCCAGACCACCTCGCTGACACGTCGATGGTCGTCGAGGCGAACCTGCGATACGGCGTAGAACGTCACCGCGTCGGCCGCCAGCGGCAAGGCCGATTCCCGCATGCCGCGAGCGCCTCGGTCTTCCGACCCGATGGCGACATTGTCGACTGCGATTCGTTGCGCCATGCGCATCCTTCAAAGTGAGCGAGATGCATTGAGCCATGGCGCGCTCACGTGTTCCGTGCGGCAGCGTACACAGCGCGCCGTCAGGGAGCTTTGCACTTCGACACGCGAAGCGTTTGCCAACGCACAGACCCGCGCCGCAGGCCGGCGCACCGTGAGGCAATCACTTCCGTCCACCGCCTTCCTTGGGGGTGGCCACCGATTCCACGTCGAGGAACCTCACATGTCCTACCAGAGCATCAACCCCACCACCGGCAAGCAGGTCAAGAGCTTCGAACACATGAGCACCGCGCAGCTCCAGCACGCGCTGGCCACGGCGCAGACCTGCTTCCAGAGCTGGAAGAACACGTCCTACGCCGACCGTGCAGCGGTGCTCAGCCGCGCCGCCGTGCTGTTGCGCGCGCATGTCGATGACTTCGCGAAACTGGCGACGCTCGAGATGGGCAAGCGCATCGACGAAGCGCAAGGCGAGGTCGTCTTCAGCGCGGACATCCTGTCGTACTACGCGCAGCACGGCGAGGCCTTCCTCGCGCCCGTCAAGCTCAAGCCCGGGCAGGGCGAGGCCCACATGGAAAGCAGCCCGTTCGGCGTGCTGTTCTGCGTCGAGCCCTGGAACTTCCCGTATTACCAGCTCGCGCGCGTGGCCGGGCCGCAGCTGATGGCCGGCAACGTCCTGGTCGTCAAGCACGCGGGCAATGTGCCGCAATGCGCGATCGCCTTCGAGAAACTGCTGCTCGACGCCGGCGCGCCAGTCGGTGCTTACACGAACCTGCTGATCTCGCACGACCAGGCCAACCATGTCATCGACGACCCGCGCATCAAGGGAGTGGCGCTCACCGGCAGCGTCGAGGCCGGACGCAGCATCGCGGCACGCGCCGGCAAGGCGCTGAAGAAGACGTCGATGGAGCTCGGTGGCAGCGACGCGTTCATCGTGATGGACGACGCCGACCTCGAGCGCACGATCCCGTGGGCCGTCTGGGGCCGCATGTACAACGCGGGCCAGACCTGCTGCGCGGCCAAGCGCTTCATCGTGCAGGAAGGCATTGCCGACAAGTTCCTCGACAAGTTCATGAGCGCGCTGTCGAAGCTGCAGGTCGGCGATCCGATGGACAAGCGCACCACGCACGGCCCGCTGTCTTCGGAGGCCGCCCTGCTGCAGTTGCTCAAGCAGGTCGACACCGCCGTCGAGAACGGCGCCCGGCTGTTGATGGGCGGCAAGCGCATGGATCGCCCCGGCTCGTTCATGGAGGCGACCATCCTGACCGACATCAAGCCGGACAACCCGGCCTTCCGCGACGAGTTCTTCGGGCCGGTGGCGTCGTTCTACCGGGTCAAGGACGAGGCCGAAGCCATCGCGCTGGCCAACAACTCCGACTTCGGCCTCGGTGGCTCGGTCTTCACGAAGGACATCGCGCGCGGCAAGCGGATCGCGAGCCAGGTGGACACCGGGATGATGTTCATCAACAACATCAGCTGGAGCGACGCGGAGCTGCCGTTCGGCGGCATCAAGAATTCGGGCTATGGCCGCGAGCTGGGCAACATGGGCATCCAGGAGTTCGTGAACAAGAAGCTGGTGCGCACCGGCGACTTCCACGCGCCGGTCTGACCATGTACGTCAACGTGGCCGTGCTGGCCGAGACGCGCGCCCATGAGGGCCGCGTCGCGCTCGTCCCCTCGCTCGTCGCCCGGCTGGTCAAGCTCGGCGCCCGGCTGCACATGCAGGCGGGCGCGGGAAGCAAGGCGCACCTGGCCGATGCAGCGTTCATCGATGTGGCCATCGCGACGGATCGCGCCGCGATGCTGGCCGACGCCGACGTGGTGCTGGCCGTGCAGCCGCCCGACGTCGACGTCGTCGATGGGATGAAGCCGGGGGCCTTGCTGATCTGCTTCGTCTACGCGGGCAAGGAGGCGGCGCTCGTCCAGCGTCTCGTCGACAAGAAGATCACGTGCTTCGCGATGGATCGCCTGCCGCGCATCTCGCGCGCGCAGGCCATGGATGCGTTGTCCAGTCAGTCGGCGCTGGCCGGCTACTACGCGGTGCAGCTTGGCTCGACGCACATGGGTCGCATCCTGCCGAAGGTGACCACGGCCGCCGGCGCGATCGGGCCGGCGCGCGTGCTGGTGATGGGACTCGGCGTCGCGGGTCTCGAGGCAATCGCCACGGCGCATCGGCTGGGCGCGGTAGTCGAAGGCTACGACGTGCGGCCCGAGACCGCGGAGCAGGCGCGCTCGCTTGGAGCGACCTTCGTCGAGACCGGCGTCGACGCGCGCGGCGACGGCGGCTATGCGCGCGCGCTGACCGCCGACGAGCAGGCCAAGGTGGCCACCGCGCTGACGCAGCACCTGGCGCAGGCCGACCTGGTCATCACAACCGCAGCCATCCCCGGCAAGGCATCGCCCAAGCTGATCGGCAAGGCGCAGGTGGCCGGCATGAAGGCCGGGGCCGTGATCGTCGACCTGTCGGCAGAAGGCGGCGGCAACTGCGAGGACACCCAGCCGGGCGAGACCGCGCAGGTGGGCGGCGTCACGATCGTCGCGCCGCTGAACGTGCCGTCGCTGCTCGCGGCCGACGCGAGCGAGCTGTACGCGAAGAACGTCTTCAACCTGCTCGCGCTGATGTTGAAGGACAACGTCGTCGAGATCGACTGGACGGACGAGGTGCTCGCGCAGACCGCGCTCACGCACGACGGCAAACGGATGGCCGACCCCGCGGCCAAGCCGCCGGAACCACCTGCCAAGCCCAAGCCATCACGACACGCCGCCGCAACGCGCCTGGCCTGAACACGAACTCACGGACACCCCATGTACAACGCCATCGACATCCCGGGCCTCGCGGCCCTCTACATCTTCGTGCTCGCCGCCTTCGCGGGCTGGGTCATCATCGGCCGCGTGCCGGCCATCCTGCACACGCCCCTGATGTCCGGGTCGAACTTCGTTCACGGGATCGTCGTCGTGGGCGGCGTCTACGCGCTGCTGGGCGCGAGCAACGTGCAGGAGCAGGTGATCGGCTTCATCGCCGTGCTGCTCGGCGCGGGCAACGCGGCCGGTGGCTACGCGGTCACCGACCGCATGCTCGCGATGTTCAAGACGCCGGACGCCAAGCCAGGGCAGCGCAACCGCTCGGCGCGCGTCAAGCACCTGCACGCGAAGCACTGACATGCTCGCCACCCTCGCTCCCCTGATCGTCGGCGCGACCGGCCTGGTCGCCGCCGCGCTGTTCCTGTTCGGCCTGCTGCGGATGTCGTCGCCGGTCACCGCGCCGTCGGGCATTCGCGTCGCCGGTATCGGCATGGCGCTCGCCGTGCTCGCGAGCTTTCTCTACTCGGCCAACGTCGACGCCGCCGCGCAGCCGCACGTGCTCGTCAACATCGGGCTGGCCGTGGTCGCGCTCGCGCTGGGCGGCGGCCTCGCGTGGCGCAGCGGTCGGACGGTGGCGATGACCGCGATGCCGCAGATGGTGGCGCTGTACAACGGCATGGGCGGCGGCGCGGCCGCGGCCATTGCGGCGGTCGAACTGCTCGGCGTCAAGACGACGGGTTCGACGGCGCTCGCCGTGACGCTCGTCGGCGCGCTGATCGGCGCGGTGTCGCTGTCCGGCTCGCTGATCGCCTGGGCCAAGCTGGACGGCCGCATCGAACGTCCGCTGCGCGTCAAGGGCCAGCAGGCGATCAACGCGCTGGTGATGGGCGTCACGCTGGCGGTTGGCGGCTGGATCGTGTGCGCGAGCGCCGGGCTGGTCGATCCGGTCGTCGCCTTGCCTACGTTGATCTACGCGTTCTTCGCGTGTGCGCTCGTATTCGGCGTGCTGATGACGCTGCCGATCGGCGGCGCCGACATGCCGGTCGTCATGTCCATCTACAACGCGTTCACCGGCCTCGCGGTCGGCCTCGAAGGCTATGTACTGCAGAACCCGGCGCTGATGATCGCCGGCATGGTGGTGGGCGCGGCCGGCCTGTTGCTGACGCTGCTGATGGCGCGCGCGATGAACCGGTCGGTGGCCAACGTCGTGTTCACGCGCTTCGGCGAGGCGCCCGGCGCGCACAAGCAGGGCGCGATCGTGGGCAGCCTCAAGCCGATGGCGCCGGGCGACGCCGGCATCGCGATGCGCTATGCGAGCTCGGTGATCATCGTGCCGGGCTACGGCCTTGCAGTGGCGCAGGGCCAGCAGAAGCTCTTCGAGTTCGTCACGCTGCTGCAGGCCGAAGGCGTGCGCGTGCGCTTCGCGGTGCACCCGGTGGCCGGACGCATGCCGGGCCAGATGGACGTGCTGCTGGCCGAGGCCGGCGTGCCCTACGACGCGATCTTCCAGCTCGAGGACATCAACGCCGACTTTCCCGACACCGACGTCGCGCTGATCATCGGCGCCAACGACGTCGTGAACCCTGCGGCACGCACCGACAAGTCGTCGCCGATCTACGGCATGCCCATCCTCGACGCCGACAAGGCCAGGAAGGTCTTCGTCGTCAAGCGCGGCGAAGGCAAGGGCTACGCGGGCGTCGTCAACACGCTGTTCTACGCGGACAACTGCAGCATGGTCTACGGCGATGCGCAGGTCGTGCTCGTGCAGATGATCGAAGCCGTCAAGAGCCTGGGCCTGCCCGTCGCGGCCTGATGCGCTCGCTCGAATTCAACACTCCCAAGGAACGCTCATGACACAGAAGATGCAGGCCGCGATGGTCGAAGAGTTCGGCAAGCCGCTGAGGATCCGCGAGATCGACGTGCCGACGCCCGGGCCAGGACAGATCCTTGTGAAGACGGAAGCCTGCGGCGTCTGCCACACCGACCTGCACGCCGCCAACGGCGACTGGCCGGCGCGGCCCACGCTGCCGTTCACGCCCGGGCACGAAGGCATCGGCATCGTCGTCGGGCTGGGCGCCGGCGTGACGGCCGTCAAGGAAGGCGATCGCGTCGGCGTGCCCTGGCTGTACTCGGCCTGCGGGCATTGCGAATACTGCCTCAGCGCATGGGAGACCGTGTGCGCGAAGGCACAGTTCGGCGGCTACACGAAGAACGGCGGCTTCGCCGACTACATCGTGGCTGATCCGAACTACGTCGCGCACATCCCGGCCGGACTCGCGGCGTCGGCGGCAGCGCCGCTTATCTGCGCCGGCATCACCAGCTACAAGGGCCTGAAGGAGACCGGCGCGCGGCCCGGGCAATGGGTCGTGGTCTCGGGCATCGGCGGGCTCGGCCACCTGGCCGTGCAATACGCCAAGGCGATGGGGTTGCATGTCTGCGCGGTCGACATCGACAAGGGCAAGCTTGCGCACGCGCAGCGCCTCGGTGCCGATGCGATCGTCAACGCAATGGACGCCGATGCCATCCAGGCCGTTGTCAAGGCGACCGATGGCGGTGCGCACGGCGTGTTGATCACCGCACCGTCGCTATCCGCTTTCGAGCAAGGCGTCCGCATGACGCGCAAGCGCGGCACCTGCGTGCTGGTCGGACTGCCGCCCGGCGAGTTCCCGACGCCGCTGTTCGACGTCGTCGCCAACTGCATCACCATCCGCGGCTCCTTCGTCGGCAACCGCCAGGACATGGCCGAGGCCCTCGGCTTCGCCGCCGAAGGCAAGGTCAAGGCCGACATCGAGCTGCAGCCGCTCTCGGCCATCAACAACGTCTTCGAACGCCTCGCCCACGGCGACGTGCCGTCGCGCGTCGTGCTGGACTTCTCCGCCCACCAAGGACACTGACATGCAAGCCTTCATCTACAACGGCCCCGGCCGCAAGAACGTCGAAGACCGCCCGAAGCCCGTGCTTGCCGGTCCGGGCGACGCGATCGTTCGCATCACGCGCACCACGATCTGCGGCACCGACCTGCACATCCTCAAGGGCGACGTGCCCACGTGCAAGCCGGGAACGATCCTCGGCCACGAAGGCGTCGGCATCATCGACTCGGTGGGCACGGCGGTCAGCACCTTCAAGCCGGGCGACCACGTGCTCATCTCGTGCATCAGCGCCTGCGGCCGTTGTGAGCCGTGCCGCAAAGGCATGACCTCGCACTGCACGACCGGCGGCTGGATCCTGGGCAATGAGATCGACGGCACACAGGCAGAGTTCGTGCGCATCCCGCACGCCGACACGAGCCTCTACCCGATTCCGGCCGGTTCGGACGAAGAGGCGCTGGTGATGCTCAGCGACATCCTGCCCACCGGCTTCGAATGCGGCGTGCTGAACGGCAAGGTCGCGCCGGGCTCGAGCGTCGCGATCGTCGGCTCCGGGCCGATCGGCCTGGCCGCGCTGCTGACCGCGCAGCTCTATTCGCCGGCGCAGATCATCATGGTCGACCTCGACGACAACCGCCTGGTTATCGGCAAGCAATTCGGCGCGACCGACGCCGTCAACAGCACCGGCGGCGATGCGGCCGCTCAGGTGATGGCATTGACGGGCGGACGCGGCGTGGACACCGCCATCGAGGCGGTCGGCATTCCCGCCACCTTCCAGATCTGCCAGGACATCGTCGCCGCCGGCGGCACCATCGCCAACATCGGCGTGCACGGCGTCAAGGCCGACCTGCACCTGGAGACGCTGTGGTCGAGGAACATCACGATCACGACGCGGCTGGTCGACACCGTGACGATCCCCATGCTGCTCAAGACCGTGCGCTCGGCGCGCATCGACGCGAGCAAGCTGATCACGCACCGATTCAAGTTCGACAAGATCCTCGACGCCTACGAGACCTTCGGCCGCGCCGCGGACACGAAGGCGCTGAAGGTCATCATCGAGGCTTGATCGGCGTCATCACCCGTTTGCGGCGCCGTCCACGAGGGCCAGCGTGTGGCGGGCGATCACCAGTTCCTCGTTGGTGGCAATCACGCGCACCGACACGCTTCCTTCCAGTGCGGAGATCACCGCGTCGCCTGATCGGTTGGCGTCCTCGTCCAGCACGACGCCCAGGCTTGCAAGCCGCCGGCACAGCGCGGCGCGCACCTGGTGCGAATGTTCCCCGATGCCGCCGGTGACGACCAGCGCGTCGAGCCCGCCCAAAACGGCGGCATACGCCCCGACGTATTTCGTCATGGCGTGGACGAACTGCTCGACGGCGTCGATCGCGCCGGGTTCGGCGCTGTCCTGCAGCATGCGCATGTCGCCGCTGATGCCAGACAGCCCGAGCAGGCCACTGCGCTCATAGAGCATCGTCTCCAGCGACGCGACGTCGACCTGCCCGCTCTTGAGCAGGTATCCCCGCTTCCTGTATCGCTATGGAACCCTGAACGCGAACAATATCGACCGTGTGCGGGACGTCATCGTGCGGTCGGAGCTGTGGTTGTCGTCGCCGGCCGATTTCAACGACCCTTTCGATACCGCTGCGCACGTGACGTTTGACGGGTCGGTAGATGAGATGCGCGCGTGGCTCCTTGCGCGAGAGGGCACCGTTGTAGGCCTCACACCCGAGCAAAAGGCGCAACGTCGGGAAGAGATGCTTGCGAACCCGCAACGCTTGACGGCGACCGTGCTCGCGACGTTCCGTAAGCACCTCGACGCGGCCGGGGTCGCGTGCTTCACACTGGATCCGAGGCACTTGCTGATGTGGAGTCATTACGCGGCGAGCCACGCGGGAATTGCCTTCCAGTTCGAGCCAACACGCTGCCTCGACACGATCACCTACGCCGTTCCGGTGCAATACTCCGAGGAATACCCCATCGTCGATTGGCTCCGCGATCCGTTTGGCGGTCTGCGCGCTACGATGCTTCGCAAGAATCCAGTATGGTCGTACGAACGAGAGTCACGGATATTCGAACCGAACGGCGCGCGCTCGTACCTACCGTTCGCGCCCGCTGGCCTGACGGGCATCATCCTAGGATGCAGGGCCAGCGCGGCCACCGAACAGGCGCTGCGCCAGTTGCTTGCGGAGCGTTCAGCGTTAAGTCACCCAGCGGTCAAAGTGTATCGAGCTCGCATGCACCCGTGGGCCTACAAGGTCACGCTTTCAACGACGTGAATGGCGACCAAGTCTAGGCTGTGCGTCAGCGCCACTCGCTGAAATCGAGATACGGCGCGAACACTTGGCGGCATCCGCCACCGTGTTCGTCGCTGAACCACTGAACAAGTTCGGTGTCACGTGCAACGTCCTCAGGCCTCACCATGCCTTGATTCGCTGCGGCGCGGAGTCCGATGGTGACGAGATCGACGCGATTCTTCAGCGCGAGCTTCATGTACGCCTCGACCTCCGGCTCGAAGAGAAACGAGGCTTCGGCGAACATGTTGATGAAGTCCGTTTTATCCTGGGGCGCGCCAGGGAATGAGTTCATCAAGAACTGCTCAGTCGCCTGAAAGATCTTCAGCCGTCGATCGAATAGATCAAGATTTAGCTTTGCAGTCGCGACGCGCTTTTGCTCCGCGGCCACGATGAGTTGTCGCCGCGCAATGGTCGCCGCGATCCAGCCGATCACGAGGGTGACGAAGGCTGCTGGTAGCCCTTTCGCCATTTCGAAGCTGAGGCTTCCGCTCTCGAACCAGTCCGACGAGGTCGCGAAGACAGCGGAGACGCCATGCACGGCGCGGGATGCCGCCGAGGCGACCCCGTGAATCGCGCTGGCCGCTGATGCAGCCGTCGGCGTCGTCATCGCATCAACCTTTGCGCCGCGTCAATAGCCATAGGGGGCGGAGCCGGCCAGCGACGTCCCATTGCTGGTTTGCTTTACCCTTGGTCTTGACCTGAAAGAAGTGGTACTCGACCGCGCCCGCCACGGTTCGACGCACGACGAAGTCGTCCTGATAGTCGCAGTAGACACGGTCGACTTCCTTGCAGCTCAGAATCTCAAGCGCCGCATACACAGCGGCCTGGAACTGCATCCGGTACCGCCGCATGGTGTCCCGGCCAACAGTCTCGCGCGGCGTCTTGTCATGGATGGTGTCCATCGCTCTTGTCCTACTCCTCCCAGAGTTCGCGCGATTCTGTATCAAATCTGGAGGCTGACACCCCTGGTTTGCATCACTGTTCCAACTGCGGATGGAGGACCGCTCGTTCCACAACACGTGCTGCACAGATCTCTTGCTGAAAGCTGGTTGGGTGAGAGTCGGCGGATTCATACTGTATGCATGTACAGTACTTGGCTTGTATCAACGCTGGCGCCCCAAGCCGGGGTCGTAAAAAATTCCAAGTTCAGCGGTTATCGATCTCTGCTGCGCGACTCTCGAGAGCGGCTAGCAGACCTGCCATGTTTGCGTGCCGCTCGCGAATTCAGACTTGAGTGACGAAAGTTCAGACTTGGCTGACACCCAACACTTGGCTGACACCCAACACTTGTTTCCATGTCGCACGACACGCGCCCCTTGAATCGCCATCCACGGTCCCTATAATGTTGCTAGCACTCAACCACACTGAGTGCTAGCGACGTCGGCCCAGGCCGTCGGAGCACCGCCAAATCTCAGCGAGCGGGCACTCACTGTCGAATTCGCCCGCTGCGAGTCTTATTGCGAATGCATTGAAGGAGATGAAATGAAGCTGCGTCCGTTGCACGACCGTGTTGTCGTCAAGCGCCTGGAACAAGAAACCAAGACCGCCTCGGGCATCGTCATCCCCGACGCCGCTGCCGAGAAGCCCGATCAGGGCGAAGTGCTGGCCGTGGGTCCGGGCAAGCGTAATGACAAGGGCGACTTCGTGGCCCTGAACGTCAAGGTCGGTGATCGCGTGCTGTTCGGCAAGTACAGCGGCCAGACCGTCAAGGTCGATGGCGACGAGCTGCTCGTGATGCGCGAGGAAGACCTCTTCGCCGTCGTCGAGAAGTAAGCATTTCGCGCGAGGCCTCGCGCTTCGCGCAGCAGGCTGGTCGGCATGGGCCGGCCACGTGGCAGACGCCCCGGCGGTGGAGAAGCTCCGCCGCCGTCCTGAACCCCCTCATTCACTGAATTCCGGAGAAACATCTCATGGCAGCAAAAGACGTCATTTTCGGCTCGGACGCCCGTGCCCGCATGGTCGAGGGCGTGAACGTCCTGGCCAACGCGGTCAAGGTCACGCTGGGCCCCAAGGGTCGCAACGTCGTTCTCGAGCGCTCGTTCGGCGCCCCCACGGTCACCAAGGACGGCGTGTCCGTGGCCAAGGAAATCGAACTGAAGG